>Ga0180009_10000100_pt1 | contig 149182 bp, 157 predicted proteins | sample OS_PC_MetaG_FD_123537 | JGI IMG/M metagenome (GOLD analysis project Ga0180009, IMG submission 123537) | Groundwater microbial communities from the Aspo Hard Rock Laboratory (HRL) deep subsurface site, Sweden - OS_PC_MetaG | ecosystem: Environmental > Aquatic > Deep subsurface > Groundwater...
CTACTCAATCCCCAACAACTCCACCTCAAAAACCAAATTGGCGTTGGCGGGAATTAAACCGTTGCCCGCGCCAGCTTCCCCGTAACCGTATGCTGAAGGAATATAGAGCCGCCTGATTTCTCCGACTTTCATCCCAACCACGCCCAAATCCCATCCGCTAATGACCTGCCCCGCGCCCAATGAAAAAACAAAGGGCTGGCCTCTATCCAAACTTGAATCAAATTTAGTCCCGTCTTCCAAAACGCCAACATAATGAACGGAAACTTTATCGCCATTCTTCGCCTCCGCGCCCGTCCCTTCCCGCGCTATTTCCGCCCGCAATTCATCGCCAAATTCAACTCCCTTCACCGCCTCATCACTGGGAATTTTCGAAAGAAGATAAAACCCCCCAACCACAACAACCAAAACCACAACCGACAAAATAATATTTTTCATAATTGTTTAATTAATTTATTTTAATCTTACCATAACCTGCCTCAATGGGGACTGTCCCCTCTTGGGGACAGTCCCCAGATTAAAAGTCGGGCTGACCGTATGGGACGAAATTGGAACCCTTTTACATAACTGTCAACAAGAATAAAACACTTCTGACCTGATTTTATTCTTTGGTGGCAAATTCCTTTATTTTATCCTTTTTGAAAATATAAATCGCAAAAATTACTATCTGCACCAAAAATGCGTAAAGCGATATTAGTAAATTTAGAATAATAAGACCAATAATTACATCAATGATTATTATAATCATTGATGTATACAGATAAATAGATCCGTCAATTAATTTTCTGAACCATTTTTTTGCATCATTACTTTTATCGCCCAAAGTTTTGGCATATGCGTTGAGTCCGTTGTTTAATTTTAATAAATAATCAATTAACATTAACGTAGTTAGAAAAAGCAAGATAGCAATTAAAATTTTTATAGGAATAATATTTGATATTATTTTATCGCTAAAACTTGCTATTACCAACAAAGCAATAATTAACTGAATCAAAAAAATTATTGCTTTATCTCTTTCAAGAATTAGCTGGAAATACTTATCAAGAAGAAAAAAATTGTTTTTTTCTATTTCGTCATTTTCCATATTTTTATAGACTAAGCGGAAAACATCCTACCATTTCATCAAATTATTTTGCAAACAATCTGAACATCCAGCCAAAAAGGCTAAATCCTTTTTGAGTTTCGTTTAATAAGGTTTCAGTTTCTTCATTTACCCTCTCAAGAGCTTGGATTTGTTCTATAATTTGTAATTGTTCTCCTTGATCAATTATTTGAGTTCTAATTTCGTTTAACTTTTGAATTTGTTCTTTATTTTGTTCTAATATTCTTTCCGATTTTTTTATTTCACTATAATTAGGTCCGATAAAGAATCTTGTAACGCCACCTCTACTTTTAATCTTTTGTATACTAGTTTCTATTTTTTCTTGGTTTTGAGTTTGTGATTGGATGGTTGTTTTCATTTCTTCTCCAATCTCATTATGATGTTCAGCAATTTTGGTTATCTCTTGAACGGCGTTAGCAACTATACTTTTTCTTTGCTCCAAAATTTCAACATCGGAATCATCTTTTTTATTTTCTTCATTTTGTTTTGAATCTGTTTCTTCATCTAAATCATCAGACTCAATAATAGTTAATTCTTTTTGAGTTTGGTTTGTTTGCGGTTGTTCTTCAGTATTTTGCAAACTTTTATTTTTTTCAGAAGTAGAAAGATTACCTTTATCGTCAACATCAGGAATAAATAATTCAAGAGAACCAAGTTTATTTAAATCCATATCTTCTAAAACCGAAACGCGAGAATAATTATTATTGTTTGTATTTCCAGAAGCAACAGTTGAATCGTTGAGCCATGCTTTAATTACATCTATAGATAACAAATATCCCATCGCATTAAGTTGTCCCTTAACTACGGCGGATGGTATACCTATAAATGTTCCGTTTTTTAAATAAGCGCCGCCGCCAGAATTGCCATATTCAAGTATGGCAGTTGTTTTTAGGTAGCTTCCTTCTGTCCCACTGAAATCACCGCTTGTATATGTAATTTTTGTACCAAATTTTGCTGGATAGCCATAGGTTGTAATTTTTGTGCCTAGCGTGAAATTGACACTACCTTTTGTTGTATCAACATATGACAATCTCATGTTTTTTGGATTTCGCATTTTTAAAATAGCAACATCTTGAGTTGATGAAATTTTAATAATATCGGCTATATGCTTATCACCAAAATATGGTTCATCGTTAAAATCATCTATAAACCCCACAAAACACCCTAATGTTCCAGCGATAACATGTTTATTAGTTAGAATAGTCCCCGTTGAATCAATAACAGTACCAGATCCTTGACTGGCTCTATAATTATCTACCGGGCATAAGAGTTTTACGGTTGATTTTATAATCGTATCTTGATTTAAGATTTCATCAGTGCCACTTGGCGGTGTTTGCGACATTGGTCTGCTTGGAGGTTCGCAATACTGGGCAGTGATTGGTGATGCTGTTTGTACATTAAGACAATCAAAAGTTTTAGTACAATCACGGCTTTGTATCCCGGAAAGCGAACATTCACCCCATGAACCACAAATCCATGTATCAGCATTACATGGCGGAGTGCATGACTGTGTAGTCTGCGACGAAACGCCACCTTCGCAATTAGACGGATATCTTGATGTTATACTTCTCGTTTGTTTGCCGTCTTGCGAGCATTCGGACCAACTGGAATAGCGAAATAAAATACAATCTGGAGCATAAGTGCATGATTGATTTGTAGTAATAGAAACTGCGCCATCTTGGCAATTCTTAATTTTATCACACGCCCTTGTTTGGTTGCCACCTTGCGAACAAGCCGACCAATCCCCACAAGAATAATCATCAATGGTGCAAAAAGGTATATAGTTGCAATTTTGAGTTAAAACGGGGTTACCACCGACACAATTATCGGGCGAAGAATTTGTAATAGTTCTTGTTTGAGTGCCATCGGTTTGACAATCAGACCAAACAGAATAAGTCCAAGAATTACAGATTGGTGGCACATATGTACAACTTTGTAAAGTTTCCGGCATTTGTACTCCCCCATCACAATTAGAAATTTTATTACAAGTTCTGGTTTGGTCGCCACTAACCGAGCAACTACTCCAATCGTTGCAAGAATAGTCATTAGCAGTACAAGCGGGAGTGCATGATTGAGTTAATACAGGATTTCCGCTGGAACAGCCAGACGGATAAGAATTTAAAACTGTTCTTGTTTGCGTACTATCAGATTGACAAGTACCCCAATCAGAATATGTAAAAGAAGTACAAATAAGACCAGCTGTTAATGTACCCTGAACACAACTACCTTGACTATCGTTTATATCGCTGTATGTTCTCAAGATTATATAAGATCCGAGAGAACTTCCTAACCCTTGCTTTACTTCTAGTCCAATCTCGCTGTCATTCCACGACATAAGACCAAAATACACAATTTGACCACCTTCATCTCGTTGACCTCTATATACATTATAAACTCCACCTGTTGTCGGATTTGGAATATAAACACTTTCATTTACGCTATCAGTAATATTTCTATCGCCAAATCCTGTTCCCGCTATCGTAACATTATCGCCCGGTGAGGTTAGACTCATCGCGGTAACTTCCGATCCATAGGGACACGAAACTGACTGAAAATTTGTTGCTGTGTAAATTTCCGCTTTCGCGTTTTGAGCAAAGAATAAAAGGCAAAATAAAAGTGGAAGTAACGCAATGAAAATTTTTTTAGTATTAAACATATTTTTATTTATTTTAATTCTTCTTAACCAACTATACTTGAAATATACAACATTTTACTGATATAATCAACCTATGAGTAAAACAAACCACAATATAACAGATTCAAAATCTTTCGGTAAAAAATCGCTCCGGATCATCTTTTCCGTTCTTGAAGACATTAAAGCCAAAATGGAAATTACCCAAACAAATGTTTTGGGAAATTAAAACTAAAAAATCAACTTCCGAAGAAATTGATATCAAAAGTTATGATAGATATATCCTATTAAAAGGAAATATTCTTGAAAAAAGAGAATTATTGACCTGTGTTAAAAGCCAACTTGTTCTGGCTAATAAGAAAGTGGTTTTGGGGAAGTAAAAAATAATATTCGTCACTTAAGAATATAAATGAATTATTTATTAACTTTTTTAAACAATCCAACATACATTTTCCCTTTCCAGCCATGGGGTTTGTTATATATAATTTTTCTAATTAATTCAAAATCTTGAGTTATTTTTTTTATCATACTTTGTGTTATTTTATGAGGCTCAGCAATCGTTGAGGGATGGTTAATATCAACATTTAAAACAAAATAACCATTGGTTCTTAAAATTCTATAAATTTCTTTTACTACTTTAATAGGATCAGAAACATGATCTAAGCTATTACGAGATATCACCACATCAGCATATCCATCTAATAGAGGAATCTTCTCGGCGGGTAAGTTTATATACACGACATCAGAATCTTTCAACAAGAGATTATGTTTTTGATATTCTTGAGCTATAGGATCTATTGCAATTTTAATCTTAGCATTACTGGCTTCTAATAGTCCCATGGGACCCGGCCCGATATCAACTACAATCTTGTTTTTTAAAAATGATTTATCGCTTATTTCGGTTTCTTTTAAAAATCTTAAAAATAAAGCCTTTGCTTCCTGCTTTTTACGTTGCTGGTAAGAATAAATATTTGGATTATTATTTATTCTTAACAATGTTGGCACATCGTCACTCCACCAATCCTTCTGCATTTTTTCCTCCCATTTATTGATCCAGAAATTCAACTCTCTTTTGTATTTATCGTTTATTTTTTTCATTAATTTTTTTTAAATAATTTAAAAATATTTCTTCATAATTATTAACCATAATATCAGAAACAAACTTATTTTCAACATGCTTTCTGCAGTCTACGCGATTTATTCTATCTAATTCTTTAAATCGATTACAAATATCATTGATTGAATTTGCTATTATCCCTGTTTTTTTATCGATAATAATTTCTTTTACTGAGCCACGATTAAATGACACCACAGGTGTTCCGCAAGCCATTGATTCTATAAATGTCAAACCAAATGGTTCATCCCATTGTACTGGAGCAAGTAATGCTTTCGCTCTACCTAACAATTTATTTTTCTCTTTATCATTAATCTCACCTACAAACACAATACTTTCATTATCTATATGTTGTTTAATTTTTGATTCAAAATATACTCTGTCCCAATTATGAATCGCTCCCGCGATAACCAATTTCATATTCATCTTTTTAGCAATTTGGATAGCCTCTAACACCCCCTTTTCAGGCGACATTCTGCCTAAAAACATTAAATAATCATCATGGATATCTGAAAAATCATACAAAAAGATATTTATTCCATTATAAACATTTCCTAAGTATTTAAGTTTTGGCAATGGCTTTCTTTGGTTTTTACTAATGCTTATTACGGGATGATTTGGATAATTTGAAAATAAAATCTGTTTGTTCTCTTGGTCAAGCGGCGTATGCAATGTTGTAACGATTGGATCAGATATTAAATTTTCAAAAGGGATCAAACGCCAACCCAAATGATTACTGATTATATCAAACTTATTTTTTAATAGAATATTAATAATATTTGCTATCGCCATTTGAAAAAAAACTTCACGCTTTTTAGGGCTGTTATTAATACCGCTAACGCCTAAGGATTTGTTTATCACGGGAATTATCCTATCCGAGACATTGGAATCTCCAGAAGCTAAAAGAGTTACATCATGTCCTTTCTTTACCAGTCCATCTGTCAAATTATATACCACACGCCCGATGCCGCCATACAATATAGGCGGAATTCTTTCGTCAATTGGCGAGATTAAACAAATTTTCATAATTTTAATAACAAATCCAATTTAAATGTAACAAGTCTCAGCATAATACAAAATGCTTGAAAAAATTTAGCATGTCTTAACAATTTTAACAAATCTTTAATAACTACTTTTGATATAGTTAACTCCGACTTATCATATAATTCAGAAATACTATGCTTGTTAACAATTCTTGCTTCGGAAATTGCCTGCCAGAATATTCTCTTCATAAAAAAATAACGCGAGATTCTATTTGGCTTGATTTGTGTAAAAACCAAAGCATTTGATTCAAAAAAAACATTATCTTGTTTAATCCTTATGATGAATTCTATATCTTCCCCAGAAAGCAAACAGAAACCTTTGCGTCCAAGAGATTCGTCGAATAAACCATATTGCTTGAAAGCTTCTCTTTTAAATGACATGTTAGCGCCAATCAAATAAAACGGTTTATTTATTTTACACGAATATTTTGGAAACTTTGGTGGTAATAAAAATCTTAAATAATAATCTGTAAGCCATCCCGGCAACACTAAGTTTTTTTCTTTAAGGACTACAGGCCCTCCGATACATAGAGCATTGTGTTTTTTGTGCGCGCTTATTAATGAATTCAACCAACCATTTGAAGGGACTATATCATCATCAAGGAATGCCACGATTTTGCCTCTTGCGCTTGATACGCCGCTATTTCTTGCATGACTCAAACCGACGATTGGATCTTCAATAATTTTTAGTTCTTTAATATATCTTTTAAATTTATTTATCGTCTCCTCGCCTATTGAAGAATTATAATTATTAACAATAATAATTTCAAAATTGCCATTCGCTTGCCTTTGTTTATTTAAAGCAATTAACAAGTTATAAAGATTTTGATTGCGATCTTTATAATTATAGGTTGGAATTATAATTGAAATATCTATTTCATCCTTCATTTTTGTCTTTTTTAAGCACATATAATTCTAATTACTCTTTTTATTAAATCCGTTTCATTTAACCTTGATGCATTGATAAATATTATTTTAGGTATTTTAAACTTAGCAAGGTTTTTTTTACTATAAAATTTTGAAAAAAAATCTAAAAACTTAAAATTAAACCAATAATGGTATTCATTTATTTTAGAAAACATTGATCTTCTTGATATACTTTCCTTTATAGGCAGTGAAAAACAGATGACATGTGTCGGTTCTATGAAAAAATCTTTTTCATCAAGTTGCCTAAAATAATCTAACAACATTGAGTATTGCTTTTTGTCGTTTTTTATTTTTGCTCTAGCATAGCAATACGCCAATGTGGTTAAAAAGGTTCTATCTAACAAAATATAGTCGTATTTCCTTAGGAGGTTAGTGATTTTATTAAATTTCTGTCCTTCAGCGTCTAAATAAAGCATAGACACTTCTAAATCATTCTTTAAGTCACATAATTGTTGAGAAATCTCTAATTGAGGAATGTTAATACATTTTTTTAATAGATTTTTCTCAATAATTTTTCTTATTAAAGTTGTTTTCCCTGCTCCTGGCACACCCTCAAAAGCAATAATTTTTGTCATAAAATTATTTTATAATACGAAATTTATTGTTTTGTATGATAGCATATTGAAACCGCTCTTTCATTTTATTGCGCTCTGTGAATCTTTTTTTCTTTTTTGCCTCCTCAAGCCATACCGGCTCCTTGTTTTTAAGTTTTGGAATATTTCCTATCAATGAGCTTTTGTTCTTTAACGGTAACTGTAATATTTTTTGATAAATCAATTTAGTTCTTTCTGCGATATTTTTCCATTTAAAATCTTTACACATCATTGCCCTGCTTATTCGTGATAACATTATGGATCTGTCTTTGTTATTTATTAAATCAATGATAATTTGAGGATATTTTTTAAAATCATCTTCTATGATAATATTTTTTTTATTGGTTAGACCAGAAACAGCTACATTTGTAGCGATAACAGGTATACCTGCGGCTAAATAATTTAAAATTTTAATTCGCAATCCCGTTCCACTTAGAATCGGAGCCAACCCGAATGTAGACTTTCTAAATATTTGATTTAAATTTTTAACCGTACCCGTAAATTTGAAATTAGCGCTTTGATATCTGGCTTTAACCTTTTTTGGGCAATCACCGACAATTAAAAAACGAAAATTGTATTTTTTTAATTTAGGGTAAATATATTTATAAATTATTTTAACCGCTTCTAAATTTGGTTCAAAAAAAAGATTTCCTAAAAAAATAATTGTTTTCTCTTTAAAGTTTGGACCCCAATATTTAATATCCTCTGTATCAACCCCGCTCGGCATGACCGATATTCTGCTTTTAGATAGATTCATGTTTTTTATAAGAAATTGTTTGTCGTCTTTACTGAGACATATTAAATGGTCTATCGATTCGCCAACAGTCTCTTCTATTTTCTTTATTGTTTTAATCCTCGTCGCAGAAGCCCCAAGGTCTCTTGCTAAAGATCTGACCACATAATGCATTTCACTTACAAGATAAGTTTTGGTTAAATGCGATAGATTTATCCCCTGTAATATAATGGGTTCTAAATTATCAAATTGGATAATATCTATTTTTTCTTTTTTAATAATAGACGCAATTAGATCTAAATTATTGTAATAACATTCAATTGGAAAAATATATGTTTTAAATTTCTCTTTTTTGATTAACTTTAGATCAGACCAACCGCGATAACCGTGAAAAATTACCACCTCGACACCTGCCCATAGAAGAGATCTAGATAAATAATGAAATCTATTGGCGGCTCCATCAAAAGAAGGGATAAAATCACCATCTACAAAAACACCTAATCTTATTTTTTTATCATTATTTTTTCTCACAATAGCCCTTTTAATTAATAATTAAGGGGCTATTAAATTTAATAGCCCCTCCCTCAAACATCCCGTTGCCATTTAGGAAAAAAATACAGAATCTCCCTTGCCGCGCTTGCTTCGCTATTAGGCGAATGCACGGCATTATGTCTAAGATCTGTGCCAAAACGATATCTCAATGTATTCTCGCTATTATTTTGGGGATCAGTGACGCCTACTAACCTATTTAAAATTTCAGTGGCAGAATCTCTTTGTACCATTAAAATTTCCGATGGGCCTGAATCCATAAACGCGACAATGTTATTAAAGAATACTTCCTTAATATGCATGGGATATAGAAACATTATATCTCTTCTGCTAAGCACCCTCGTTTCTCTTGCTAACACCTTAAAACCTCTTTTTTCAAGAAATTCTATAATCTTTTTGACATAACCATTTCTTACAGCATCGGGCTTTATTAGAAAAAAAGATGTTTCCATTTGTTTCCCTCCTATGTTTTATTTGTACTATTAGTAGTATGAATACTTTTTATAATATTGTCAACTATTATACTCCGTTTCTGTCTCATTTTGACACCAATCAAGTATTCATATATAATTCAACTATACAATTACTTAATATTATGACTACACAATTATTTAAAATCACTCAAAATGTTATTATCCAGAATCAAGAAAAAGCTGTTTTAATCTTAAAACACAACACTGGCAAATGGCTCTTGCCAGGTGGGAAAATTCAAAAAGGTGAATCTTGGATTGATGCTTTAAAAAGGGAAATAAAAGAAGAAACAAAAATTACTGAATTTGAAGTAAAAAAGATATTAGACATTGACAGTTGGACAGAAAACGAAATTGGCTATTATGTTGCAACTTTTGTTGCTCAAGCGCTCGAAGCAGATAAAATCACTTTAAGCGATGAACATATTGATTATGCGTGGGTAAAACTTTCAGATTTAGATAATTATGATTTCTGGCATGAGAATATAAAAAAGAGAATTAAAAAAGCCTTATTATAAATTTATTGTGTCAATCAAAAAATCGCCCATTCGGCGATTTTTTTATACCTCTCGGTCTCTCGATAAAAAAGTCGGGCTGGGAGGACAGGATTCGAACCTGTATTGCAGCGTCCAGAGCGCTGTTGCCTACCATTAGCAGACCTCCCAATGTATTAATATTGTCTAAATGATATTAAATCTTTGCAACGATAAACCTCTTCTTTTCGTGAAATCTGAATATTTTTATATGTTTTATGCGGATTAAATCCTAAAATTCTTAACGCGCGAAAAACATTTTTAAGCAAAGATTCGTTTCTATTAGCAAATATAAACTTATAAGTATAGGTGGGCAAATGAACATTAAAAGACCCTTCTGCTTCAAATAACCCACGAAGGTATCTTATTAGATATTCCTTATTATTGCAAATCCAACGAGGAATATGAAAACATTTATCTCCCCTCGCGCCAGCGGGGATACCCAAGCGTTTACTAATATTTTTCTGATAAATTACAATGTTGATGCAATTACTTGTCTTTCTTTTTGATACCTTAGGTTTTTTGTTAAATGTTTGCTCAACCAATGTTGTATATCTATTCACAAATCCAGGATTGTTTGAGTTAGAATAAATTTCTAAAACTTCTGTTCTTGGAAATTTCCCAATATGACCATCTCCTAAAATCACACCAATTAATTCAGCTAAATCGCCTGTTTTTTCAAAAGGAGGATAATCTGTTTTTATTCGCCCTGCTTCAATTTCTTTCTGTCGCCACTGCTTGAAATTATCAATTTTATTTTTCTTAAAAGTTTTGGAAATTTTTGCAATGCTTAGGTGCGTATTTTTATTTAATCCCTTATTCCATGGAGATGGTCTATTCTTTAAGCTTTTTCTCCACTTAATATATCTTGGATCATTTTTATCTAATTTTTGCGATATAATAGGAAAAAATCCAACGCCTTTATCGCCAAATTGTTCTGCATACTCTTTAACACTACAATCATGCTTAGATTGTAAGTGTTTTTCTGTTATAAATTTAAAATAGCGGCCACAAAGCTTACACTTTATCATGCCACTATTATAACATAAAAACAATATTTTTAATACCACTTAGACGACTCCGTATCCACACCACTCCCTCCTATACTTTCAAATATCTCCTGACGGCGACTAGACTGCTTGTTGTTCCGAGGGCGATTCCGATGATGAGTTGCATCAGAAAGATAGCGAAGAAATTTGCCTGCAGGAAGTAAAAGAGGTCAGTTCCCGGCAGGTAAAGAGTAATCTTCGCGGACAAAGACCAAACGATAGGATACATTACGAATAAGGCGATTAAAGCGGCGATAATTCCGTAAAGCGCTCCCTCAACAATAAAGGGACCTCTGACAAACCAGTTGCTCGCGCCGACTAATTTCATTACTTTAATTTCTCGCCGAGCGCTGTAAATCGTCAAACGAATTGTGTTGAAAGAAACCAAAACCGCCAAGGCGGCGAGAACAAGCAAAACAATAAAACCAACCTGGCGAATACTTTTAGTAATAGCGGAAAGACGCGTAATGACCGCCTTGTTTTCTAGATAATTGATTTTATCAACAATTTCCTGATAATCGCCATTATTAAAGAACGCGACAATCGCTTCATATTGAGACGCCTGCTGCGCCTTAATATTTAAACTCGCTTCTAAGGGATTATTATCCAATTCGCCCAAACTCTGCATTAAAATTTCGTTGCTCTCGTGTTTTTCTTTAAATCTTTCCAATGCTTCGTCCGCGGAAACATATTCCGCGCTGCGAACCTCGCTTAGTTTAACTAATTTATTTCTAACTTCTAAAATATCTTCTTCTTCGGCGGTCAAATGGAAATAAACGCTGATGTCTATTTTGTCCTCAAGATTGGCTGTGAGCGAATTAATTAAAACATTGATTAGAAGCAAACTGGTAATGCCAAAAATAGCCAACGCCAACATTGAAATAGCCGAAGATGAAAGCCATTTATTTCTCCAAAAACTTAGCCAACCGGCTTTGGAAACCCTGATTAAAGATGTAATCATAATAATATATATTTCCCGTTTTGGGCGTCTTTTATAATCCTGCCCTTTTCGAGAGTGATGACCCTTCTGTCTAACCCGTTAATAATTTCGCGATTATGCGTTGATAAAACAACAATTGTTCCCAATTCATTAATTTTAATCAAAAGCCGAACAATTTCCCAGGCGTGAAGCGGGTCTAAATTGCCCGTTGGTTCGTCAGCGACTAAAATCTCGGGACGGTGCGCCAAAGCCCGCGCGATCGCGACTCTCTGTTTCTCCCCGCCTGAAAGTTGGCTCGGAAAATTTCCCGCCCGGTCGGACAAATTGACCAATTTTAGAAGTTTAGGAATGTCCCGTTCAATATCTTCGTCGTCTCTCCCCCCCACTTCCATCGCGAAAGCGATATTTTCGTAAGCCGTCTTTTCCGGCAAAAGTTTAAAGTCCTGAAAAACCATTCCAATCTTCCGCCGCCAAAGAGGCATTTCTTTCTCGGCGATTTCGCTTAAATCAAAACCGCGCCAAAGGATTTTCCCGCGAGTCGGAACTTCTTCGCGAATTAAAAGTTTAATTAAAGTGGACTTTCCCGCCCCCGAACGCCCCGCGATAGAAACAAACTCTTTATCTTTTATTTCCAAACTAACATTATCTATCGCCCTGCAATCCGGTGGATATATTTTTGAAACATTTTCAAATTTTATCATTTTACTTTTATGAACTTATCCAACTTCCCGTCCAAGACCCTTTCGGCGTCTCCAACCTTTACTCCCGTTCTATGGTCTTTGACCATTTGGTAAGGATGTAAAACATAAGAACGAATTTGATTGCCCCATTCAATATCCGTTGGCTGGCCTCTTAACAAATTTAATTCTTTTTGTTTATTCTTTAATAAATGAATATGAAGTTTGCCATAAAGCCATTTCATCGCCTGCTTCTTGTTATCGCCTTGCAATCTTTCGTTCTGGCAGCCAACAACAATCCCTGTCGGAAGATGCGTGATCCGAACGGCCGACTCTGTTTTATTGACATATTGCCCGCCCGGACCTCCCGCTTTATATGTCTCTACTCTTAAATCCTCTGGTCTGATAGTAATTTCTTTAAGTTCGTCCATTTCGGGCAAAACCTCAACCAAAGCGAAAGAAGTGTGGCGAAGATGATTGGCGTTAAAAGGAGAAAGACGAACTAGCCGATGAACGCCCATTTCTCCCTTAAGATATCCATAAGTGCTTGCGACTTCAACCACGAATGTCGCGTTTTTAAATCCCGCTTCCTTTCCTTCTTTAATTTGAAGAATGCGAACGGGCCAGTTTTTCTTTTTGGCGAACTTCAAATACATTTGAAAAAGCATTTCTGTCCAATCCTGCGCGTCGGCTCCTCCCGCGCCCGCGTAAATAGACAAAACTGCCCTTCGCCCGTCATATCCCGTTGATTTTTCCTCTAATTCACTCATTAGCGTATTCTAACACATTTCCGACTCTGGGGACAGTCCCCTCTTGGGGACTGTCCCTAAATTGCTAATTCGTGAGCCGAGGGTGGGAATCGAACCCACAACCTACGCGTTACGAGTGCGTTGCTCTACCCTTGAGCTACCTCGGCTTCGTGAGCGGGTGAAGGGAATCGAACCCTCGTCATCTGCTTGGGAAGCAGACGCTCTGCCATTGAGCTACATCCGCAATTATTCTACTGGAAAAAATACTCCCACCATTTCCAATAATTAGACGACTCTTCTTCTGTCGTCTCCGTATTATGGCTGCCATTAGATAAAGCGTCAAGATTAGAACTTGTGTTAAAATAGTCGGATAAAATAACAACCTTTTCGCCTGGTTTTTTCAGATTAAGTTTAAGACGAGCTTCTTTTTCTATAAACGACTCTTCTTTAAAATAGTCCATCAAATTCGCCAATTGCTGATTGCTTCCCTCTAACCGTTCAATCTCTAATTTTAAATTATCAACTTCTTTCGTTAATTGATGCTTGCGATAACTTTCTCTGCCTAAATTAATCACTAAATAAATCAAAGCCAAAACAGCTAAGAAGAGGAAAATCTTTGAACCCAAAACCTTTTTAATAATATTCTCGTCGCGAGATTGTTGAATCATTTGTCGTTTTGGTTTATTATAAAAATATGAAACTATCAACTAAAAACAAACTTTTTCGCTGGTCTTGGATTGTTCTTGCCGCGCTCGTTATTTTGAGCATGTCCTCTTTCCTCCTCGCGCCGATGTTTTAATCATACCTGTAATTTTTTACTTCTTCAACACCTTCAAAAACACATCTGAAGGAATATTGACTCTCCCTGATTGCATCATCTTTTTTTTACCCTTTTTTTGTTTTTCCAAAAGTTTTCTTTTACGGGAATAGTCGCCGCCATAAAGGTAGCCCGTCACATCTTTTCGCAAAGCGCTAATCGTTTCGCGAGCGATAACCTTTCCGCCAATCGCCGCCTGTAAAGCGATTGTAAATAATTGAGAAGGAATAACTTCTTTGAGTTTCTTAACCAAAGCCCTTCCTTCTTGGTCCGCCTTCGCGCGCGGGACAATCCGAGAAAACGCCTCTGCTTTTTCTCCGGCGATTAAAATATCAAGTCGCGTTAAGTCGGCTGGACGATAATCCGATAATTCATAACTCATGGACGCGTAACCGGCCGTTACATTTTTAAGTTTGTCATAAAAATCAATAATAATTTCGCCCAAAGGAGCTTCATATTTAATTAAAACTCTTTCACTGCTTAAATACTGGGTCTCGCCATAAATACCTCTTAAATTTTCCAAAATTTTCATTGTTTGACCCAAATAATTTACGGGCGTAATAATTTCCAAATTGATCCACGGCTCTTAGGTCTCCGCGAACCTGCTCGCGTCAGGAAAATCAGAAGCGGAAGAAATTACTTGATACCCTCTTTGTGAATCATCCAAAATACGGTAACTGACCGAAGGCGAGGTCGTCACCAAGTCTAAATCGTATTCCCTTTTAAGCCGCTCTGAAACAATTTCTAAATGAAGCATCCCTAAAAATCCGCAACGAAAGCCGCGTCCCAATCCTTCGCACGATTCTAATTCATAAACCAGAGAAGCGTCGCTTAAATTTAATTTAGCGAGTCCGTCTTTGAGAAGATCGTAATCGTTCGCGTCCACAGGATAAAAGCTGGCGAAAATGAGCGGACTCGGCTCTTTGTATCCGGGCAAAGGAAGAATAACGGGGACAGTCCCCATTTTGAATGGGGACTGTCCCCTTTTTGGCGAAATAATCGTGTCGCCCACCCGGCACTGCCCGATTTCTTTCAGGCCCGTGGCAACATATCCCGTTTCGCCCGCTCTTAATGTTTCTATCTTAACGAGCATTGGCCTAAAAACCCCAACCTCAATAACTTCCGTTTGAACTCCCGAAGCGAACATCTCTACTTTGTCACCCCTTTTAATTTCCCCATCCACGATTCTAATGTATGCGATCACGCCTTTGTATGTGTCGTAAGAGGAATCAAAAATCAAAGCCCTTAAAGGTTTTTCAAATTCGCCCGTTGGCGCGGGAATTTTTTTAATAACCTCTTCCAAGACCCGCTCCACATTCAATCCGCTTTTAGCGGAAATTTTAATAACATCTTCTTCGCCAACTTCAGTTAATTGGCTAATCTCTTTAATCGCTTCATCAACTTTAGCGTGTCCTAAATCAATTTTATTAACCACGGGGATAATAATCAAATTCTGCCCGCGCGCCAAATTAAGATTGGCGAGTGTTTGCGCTTGCGCTCCTTGGCTCGCGTCAACTAATAGAATTGTCCCCTCCACCGCCGCCAAACTCCGCGAAACCTCGTAAGCGAAATCAACATGCCCGGGCGTATCAATCAAATTCAAAAGATACCGCTCGCCCTTATATGTGTATTCCATCCGCGCCGGCTGAAGTTTAATCGTAATCCCCCTTTCTCTTTCCAAATCCATCATATCCAAAACCTGTTCCCGCATCTTTCTTTTCTCAACCGTCCCCGTCAATTCCAAAAAACGGTCAGCCAAAGTGGACTTCCCGTGGTCAATATGCGCGATAATAGAAAAATTCCGAATATGTGATTGAGGTATCATATTTTACTCCCTCCCGCTTCCAATTCCGAACCATGATATTTTCTTCCAAGGCAGGCGGCGCGATAATGCTTTGACAAATAAATCCAGTTCGCTTAATCGGAAGACCCAAGCGAAAAAGAAATACGACAAAACGCCGATTATGCCCGCCATTCCGCCCTGACAGCATATTTCAAAAACGCCCTTATGGCAAATAATTTCTCCGAAAGACCGCAAAAAAAGCCAACTCGCCAAAGCAGCGAGAAAAGAAGCTGAGACCATTTTTATTCCTGAAATAAGAACATCTTTTCCATTCAAATTAACGCCCGCGCCAAACTTTTTCCTAAGTTTCGCCCTAAAAAAGACCGCCAGTAAAATCAAATAAAAAATACTTCCTATGGCATAGCCAAGCGCCAAACCTGCCACGCCCAGCGAATAGGACAAAACCCAAGCCGCCGAGAGCCGCGCCGCCATTGCCGCGAAGCCGATTAAAAATGGCGTTTTGGAATCTTCCCAAGCGAAATAGCATCGCAAGAAAAGAAGAACCAACGCTTCGGCGAATAAAGCGATTGAAAAATACGCTAGTGTTTCCGCGGCTAAAGCCGTTTCTTGTGGACCGAATCGACCGCCTTGGAGAATGATACTAACGAGATGCGTTCGCAAAACAATAAACAAAGCAGACGATGGAAGAATAAAGAAAAGTATTTGGCGGACGGCGGAATAGAATGTTTTAATAAATCCTTCCAAATCATTTTTCTGCGCCGTTTCGGAAAGTTTGGGAAAAGCCGCCACAACGAAAGAAACGCCAAAGACACCCAAAGGAAAACTCCAAATATTCAAAGTCAAACTATAAATCGCGATGCTCCCAACCGTCAGAAGAGAAGCAAAAGCAGTCATAATCCAAATCGTAATCTGGGAAAGCCCTAAACTCAAGACCCGCGCGGGCATTAATTTGAAAATCCTTCTGACGCCGTCAAACCTGAAGTCAAAAACTGGACGCCACCTAAATCCGCAGAGAAAAGCAGTCGGAATTTGAATCGCCAAATGAAAAAAAGAGCCAAGCGCCACGCCATAAGCCAAACCTAAAAGACCAAAATAATTTGTCAAAACCAAAGCGCCAAAAATAATGCCTAAATTATACGCGATCGGCGCCATCGCGTAAGCGAGAAATCGACGAAAACTTTGCAAAATGCCTCCAAAAATCGCGGACAAACCCATAAAGAAAGGGCTTAAAAACATAATTCTGGTTAATTGGGAAGCAAGCGACAACTGCTCCGCGGAAAAACCAGGCGCGACTAATTTCATTATCCAAGGAGCGAAAATCGCCAAAAGAAAACACGCCGCCATTAAAGACAAGGCCATTAAATTAAGAACGCTATTGGCTAAATGCCAATGATTCGTATCTTGCGTTTTTTTATCTTGGTTGAGATAATTAACAAAGACAGGAATAAAGCCAGCCGAAACGGCGCCTAAAACAAGCAAAGAATAAATTAAATCCGGAATGCGAAAAGCGGCGTAATACGCATCCAACTCTCCGCCCGCGCCAAACATTCCTGCCAAAATTTTATCACGAATCAAACCCAAAAAACGACTTACAAAAGAAGCCGCTCCTAAAACAACAGCGGCCGAAAAAATCGTCTTTGATTGATTATTAAAAAATCGTTTTATCATCAAAATTCAAATGACGCGCCGATGAATTTATCTGTTTTTAGGTCGCCGTTAAAATTAATTCCTCCCGCGTTTAGTCTAGATGTTTCTGGATATCTCCATGAGACCTGCCAGTTAGACGGAAACTTTAATTGATGACTAAAGGCGCTTCCTAAACTGCCTAACTGCTTTTGCGTTAACAAACTATAACTATCAGTCGCCCCGGTCAAGCCAATCTTGAAAGGCAATTTGTATTTATAGGTCAAAACAACCGTTTCGCCCGGACTAACATAAGCCCAGTTGGCAAAAACTGTTTTGCCGCTTTCTTCAAAAATGCGCGTTCCAGTTTTAGAGTCAATAATCATACTACTCTCAATCTTCTCAACCAGCGGGTCTTTTTTAAAATTATTTTCTTCATAATCAATCGGCGGCTGATAAATTTCTAAACTTTGCCCCTCAGCGGAAATCAACTGACTCCCTAAAGGCAAATAAACCCTCAAATAATTCGCGTTAACTCTGTTCCACCAATCGTATGCCAAATCGCCTCCCTGATGCTGGCGAGTAATAGTGAGTGTGTCAATAACCGAACCGTCTCCTTGAATTTCCGCCTGATGAGCAATTGTTTCTTTAATCACCCAATCTGTTTTGTAGCCATTAATGTTTGACGAAACGACGCTTAAATAATCCTTATCCGTTGAAAGAATCTTTCCCGACCACCCCTCTTCGTCCGCTAATTTTTCCAAAGAAGGATTACTAAAAAACACTAAGATATGTTTTTCTTCTAAGCAATCAAAAATAATTTCCACCGCCTCTTTCTTTTTTTCCGCGGATAACTCGCCTATTTGTTTAATAAATTTCGGAGCAAAATCCGCCAAAATCTTTTTTGGCTGATTTAACTCTTTATCATAGTCGGTCTCCACTTTGTATTGAATTAATTCAACAAAACTGCTCGCGTCCAATTCAACGCCGTATTCCGGCATAGAAATAGGGCCAGTTAACGCCAAGAGGCGTTCAACTACAGTCGGTGTCAAACTAATCACACCATCAACCGTCGGCCCGCCTGTTTTTTCGTAGAACCAAGCCACTTTTTGGGCGGAAGTCGGAAAGTCAGCGAACCAGTTCGCGTCATGCATTGACCAAGCGGTGCTAATTTTTTGAATCGGCTGCGGAGGAATAATTTTTTCTCGCAACTGTCCGTCCGCGTTATAAATACCGTCTATGAAAAGGTTCGTCAACGCGCCTCTGTCTAATGTGATTAAGCCATAAGTCCCGATAAATCCGCCTGTCGCCCTCGCTTCACCGTTGTTTTGAAAAATTAAAAGATACTGGCGAGGATTATCATGCCCTAAAATGCTCAAAAATGCCACTGAATAATCAAGCGCTTGAGAAAGCGTTTCTTTAACCAAAGGCAAATTTTCTTTCAAAAAAAGAATGCCGCTTTGGATATCTTCCGGCAACGATTTGATTTTAATCTGTTCAATCTCCTGATTGGCCGTCTCAATCTCGGTCAAAGCCGCTCTTAAATTATCCTTACTTAAAGCGATTGAATCCGTTAGAGTCCCGCCTTGCGGCGATTCAACAAGATTAAATAAATTATTTAAAGAAAAAAGATTAACCGCCGCGGCAAGTCCTTCGCCCGCTCGCGCTAAACTCTCGCCAACTTTAACTAAATGACTGCCCGAAGAAATTAAAGAACCGCCCGGCATTTGTTCCAAGACGCCTAAAGTCAACCGACCTAATTGATTAATATCTTGATGCGCTTCAAAAAAATCTGAACGCGCCAATCCAAAATTATGCTCGGCATCCTGCCAATCAGACTCTTCTAACGACTGTTTGGCGGACAAAAGATTTTGATAAGCCGAAAGCCCGCTACTTAAAACATCCTCTTTGATTTTAAACCCATACCCAACCCAAGTGGCCGCCGGAACAATTAAAGCAATTAAAATCCCTGCCATTAAAAATTTAAACAAAGATTTATTCCCATCCGCCCGGACCTCTTTTTTATCCTCGCTCTCCGCGACTAAAACTGTTCCTCGCGCCACCTCGGGAAAATAAAATTCCTCTAACCCCGATATCCGTGGAAGAGAATTGAGGTCACGAGAATGTCGTTTTGAAAGGTCTGACCTTTGATTGTTTTTATCCAAAATATCCGCTTGCGCTTTTTCCTCTTGCGCTTTATTTTTTCTCTCCCCCTCTTCGGCCGCCCTTAAAAATTCTTCAAAATTTTCAATTTTATTCAACTCCGCCAAAATTTCCTCGCGAGTTGGCAAAACATCCAAATCGTCTGTATTTGTTAAAATAAAATTAAAAGATTCTTCTTTTGGCAAATCGTAAGGAATAAATTCTTTTTTCTTCTCCCCACTTAAATCCAAAATGTCGGTTATCTTCTCTATCCTTTCAACATCTAAAACGCCCGCCGCCGTAACGGGCTTAATATCATACAAAGCGGTAAAAACCCGCCCAAATTGTTTTGTCTTCCCCTCCATAATATACTTGTATTATACCACAAAATCTCCACAAGAAAAAATTTAACAAATCCGGGGACAGTCCCCATTCAGAATGGGGACTGTCCCCTCTTTAATTATATATCTTCACCGTTTCTCTCGCCATTTTTATCCAATCGTATTTTTTAACTCTTTTATATCCTTTTAAAATTAAATCTTTTCTTAACGCCTCGTTATCTAAAACCTCTTTAATTTTTTCCGCCATTTCATCTATGTTCTCTGAATTAAAATATACCGCCGCGTCTCCTAAAATTTCAGGCAGACAAGTCGCGTTTGAGGAAACCACGGGCAAACCGTAACTCATCGCCTCCAAAGGTGGAAGTCCAAATCCCTCACAGAGAGAAGGGAAAACATAAAGAGACGCCCCGCGATACAAAACTTCCAAATCGCTATCCGAAACAAAGTCGGTAAAAACCAATCCTTGAACATGAGAAAATTCTTTTTGAAGCCGTTGATAAAAATAGTCCATCTCCCCCACCAGAACTAATCTTAAATCCGAATGTTTAATTTTGGCAAAAGCCAAAATCAACCTTTCTAAATTCTTATGCGGGTAAGCATTCCCAACATAAAGCAAATAAGGGTTGGGGATATTAGATGGGGACTGGATATTAGGGGGCAGTCCCCCGCTTTCGGGGGCTGCTCCCGTCTGTATCACTCCCCCCTCATAAACCACCTCTATTTTCTCCGGACTAACTTTGAAATATTTTAAAATATCTTTTTTCGTATAATTAGAAATGGCGATAATTTTTTTCGCGCGACGCAAAGCGAGGGAAATAACAAAATGATAGGCAAAATTTTTAAACCAGTAAGAAAAAAAACCAAGCGTAGAAGCGCGGCGTGTGGGAAATCTTTTAAGAATTAAATCGTGGATAGTGACAACAAATGGTTTTGGGGCAAAAATTGGAACATTAAAATGAGGATAGTGTGTCAAGTCGGCTTTCTCGCGCCAAATTTTCCAAGGCATTAAAAACTGTTCTTTAAAACCATACCATCGGCAATCCGCCAAAACCTTTTTAAAATTTGGATTTTTAGGATAATATTCATCCCAATTTTCTCTTCTCAAAAAAACGAAGTATTTATTAATAACATCCTCCCTTTCTAAGTTTTCAACCAACTTCTGAACATAACGCCCCAACCCCTTTTGCTTAGGTCCGTAAAAACGCGCGTCAATTGCCATCTTACTTCGGATGGGGGCTGCCCCCGCAACGGGGGCAGCCCCCGTTTTCCCCAAAACAGCCATCGTCTTCTCCGCGCATTCTCGCCATGAGAATTTCTTCGCTTGCTCAAGGCCCGCCGCGATAATTCGTTTTCTTAATTCTTGGTCATTCAACGCGATTTCCATCGCCCAAGCAAGTTCGTCAATGTTGGCAGGGTCAACCATGAGAGCCGCTTTTCCAACAACTTCAGGCAGAGAAGAGTTACAAGAGACAATTACCGGCAAGCCGCAAGCCATCGCCTCTAAAGGAGGAAATCCAAATCCCTCAAAAAAACTTGGATAGACGAAAAGCTCGGCTAAGTTATAAAGAAATGGTTTGTCCGCATCTTCAACAAAGCCCGTAAAAAATATATCTTGGCTATATTTTGAATTTTGAGCCGCTTTGAAAATGTCTTTATAAAGCCACCCCTTTGTCCCGGCGATAACTAACTTCAATGACTTATCTTTTTTTAATAATTCAAACGCTTTAATAATACCGACAATATTTTTTCTCGGCTCAATCGTCCCGAAATATAAAATAAATTTATCGGGCAAATTATATTTCTTTTTAATCGCTTCTATCCAACAAGGGACAGTCCCTCGCGGCGAGGGACTGTCCTTGTCTATCTCTTTAAATCTTTCCGAAACCCCCGAATAAATCACCTCTATTTTTCTTTCATCAACGCCGTAAAGATTAACCAGGTCCGCCTTAGTTGAATTAGAAACAGCGATAATCTTGTCCGCTTTCTCCGCTTCTTTTTTTGTATTCATTAAAACCTTTTGCCACAATCTTTTTCTTTTAGAAAAAAATTCTGGATAATGCTCAAAGTACAAATCATGAAAAGTAATCACCTTACGACAATCGCGAGAAACGGGCGCGACAAAAAAATGCGGGTTAAAATAGACATCAATTCCGCCAAGCAGTTTGTCAATTTTTGGCGCGTTCAAATATCGCGCGACAGCAAAGAAAAAACGATTAGGGATTCTGCTGTCTTTAAGATGGACATTATCCAAACTAAGCCACGGATAATTCAGCTCCGCCTTGCGAAAAGCGTTGTAAAAAAGTTTGTAATTAACGCCCTTGTTCAAAGGCAAAAGTTCTGACAGGAGATTAATCGCGTATTCCTCCACCCCCGTCCTCGCCCCGCGCGCCAAATCTCTGATGTCAATTCCGATATTCATTTAGATACTCTTTTATTTTTTCCTACTTTACTTGCATATTCTCAGGGCAACCGTCATTGATTTCTCCTTCTCTTTCATTAATGTATGGTAAAATATCATTCGTGAAGCTGAATTTATGCCAGGGCTGTTCAACAAAAGACCAAAAAATATAATTTAGTTTCAATGTGTTTAAACCCATATCCCAAAATCCATCCAGAGTAAAAATTCCTTTCTTATTTCTTTCATCTTTCATTAAATTAGGTGTTTGAACGGCTACGCCCAAAGGCATTTTACCTGCGTATAGGGGGTAATAATCGTAAGCGGGTATTCTTTGTTTTTCAGGAAATCTTCCTTTATCAGGCACAAGGTCGGGACCGCCCGTACCAACTCCTGTTAAATAAAGATATTCAAAAAGATTAATAAATTCAGACGGACCATAATTCATGTACTGTATAACCACAGAATTGGGAAAAGCCAGAGCAGCTGCGTTATTTCTATGCATTATTCCGTCAACCAATTTTTCAACAGAATAACCCTCTGCTGTTGTAGTATCTATATCAAGAGCACTTTCCTCAAAAACTATTCCTTCAAAATTTTCTTTATCGTCAAATCTTTTTCCTAATTCTAATATAAGCAAGTTGAATCTTTCATTTACATTTGGGTCCCATATTCTCGAGACAGAACCCTTTCCTGATGTAAATAACTCAATGCCTCCATTATAGATTGGATCTTCATATAGATAATCAGGAACTGGCTTCTCACCTGCTTTAAATGTTCTATCTGATACTTGCACAAATAAGTGTTTATTATATTTTTTTACAAGTTCAAGCATCTCTTCAATTTTAGAAAAATCATAAACACCTTTTTCAGTTTCAAGTTGCCTCCACGTAAAGTAAGCTTGAAGTCCGGCAATATGATTTAAGGGGTTAGACAGAATTAACTCAATCTCATCAAGATCTTCTTCTGATGTAGGAAGAATATAATGGCCCGGATTCCATTTTTTGCAGGTAGTTAATGGTCCCTTTCCCCACTCGCTCATTAAGATGCCGAAGTCGCCTATGTCTATCTTGTTATCTTGGTTAAAATCAGTCATCTGTTTGTAAACTAAAACAGCTCCCGTAATTAATATGGAAAATAGAATGATGATTGTTATAATGATGATTGTTATAATGAGGGAGGTTTTGATTTTCATAAATTTTTGACTATTAACTAACCGTTATTAGAATAATATTATCTTAACCCCGCGCGCCAAAACTCTGATGTCAATTCCGATATTCATTTAGATACTCTTTTATTTTTTCCTTAAACCGCTCCTGGCTAAATTTCTCCGCCTGCTCTTTAATAATTTTTGGATTAAAATCGTCGGACTCAAATTGTTTTAAAGCGTCAATTAAACATTCTGTTGTCTGCTCTTTGAAAAACATCCCTGTCACTCCAGGCTGGACAATTTCCAGCGCTCCTCCGCCCTGATAAGCGATCACCGGACGGCCTGACGCCATCGCTTCAACAGGAACAATCCCAAAATCCTCTTCCTGAGGAAAGACAAAAGCCCGACAATGCGCGTAATAATCTCTTAACTTACTGTCCGGGACCAAACCAACAAACTCTATATTCCCCCGCGCCATTTTTTCCAACCGCGAGCGGTCAGGCCCGTCCCCCACAATTTTTAAAGGCCAACCAAGTTGGTTAAACGCCTCAATCGCCAAATCAAACCGTTTGTAAGTCAAAAGGCGGCCAACCATTAAAAAATATTTTTCTGGTTTTTCGGCTAAATAAAACAAGTCGGTTCTAATCGGAGGGTGAATAATTTCCGATTCGCGCTGATAATATTTTTTAATTCTTTTCGCCACAAAAGAAGAGTTAGCGATAAATCCGTCTACTCGCGCGGCGGCCTGCTCGTCCCAAAAACGAATATAATTCATAAAAAATGGAATAATTTTTTGCGCGGCTCTGGAGTAGCCAAACTCGTTAATATATTTATGCGAATCATCCCATGCGTAACGGATGGGCGTGTGGCAATAACAGATATGCTTTGTTCCTGGAGGAGTAATTACACCCTTAGCGTAACTGGAAGAATCGGAAAGAACCAAGTCGTATTGGGAAAAATCAAACTGCTCAATCGCGATTGGCATGAGCATTAAAAAAGAGCGATGATGGGATTTAACAAAGGGCGTTTTTTGTAAAAAAGATGTCTCAACGCGGCGATTCGCGAAAGCAAAACCAGTCCCTTTTTTGTCATAAAAAAGAGTGTAAATCGGCGCTTTTGGAAAGATCTGGCAAAACGCTTCCAAAACCCTCTCTGCCCCGCCGTACTGATTAAGATAATCATGAACCAAAGCAACGCGCATAATAATTAATTAACATGCCGACCTGTCCCTTACCAAAACAACAATTGTCTTTAATAAAATTTTAATATCCATTAAAAGCGACCATTTTTCAATATAGTATGTGTCTAATTTGACCTCCTCCTCAAAAGATAAATCCGAACTGCCGCTAATTTGGGCGAATCCCGACATGCCCGCTTTAATCGCGAGAACCTTTTTATGATGTTTTTGATACTGGGCGATTTCGTCTGGCTGATGCGGTCGCGGTCCGACCAAACTCATTTCTCCTTTCAAAACATTAATTAATTGGGGAAACTCATCAATCCGATATTTCCTCAAGAATCGTCCAACCGAAGTCACGCGTGGGTCTTTCTTTATTTTAAATAAAGGCCCGTCATCCCTCTCATTGTACGCCCAAAGAAATTTTTTCAAATCCTCCGCGCCATTCACCATTGAACGAAATTTATAAAGATTAAATTCTTTGCCATGGCTCACTCTTTTTAATTTAACCAAAACTGGCCCAGGCGAATCCCATTTAATCGCAAGCGCAGTTAAGGCGAAAAAGGGACTTAAAAAAACTATTCCAAAAATCGCTCCGCTCAAGTCAACGAATTTTTTAATAATTCTCCCCCATCCGTCCAAAGCGGTTCTTTTCAATTCAACAATTGGAATGCCTCCGATCGTTTCTACTGAGGTATTGCTCGTGAGTGTTTGGAAAAGATTAGGCGCGAATTTGAAGGACAAATGGTTTTCTTCGCAAAAATCAACTAATTCCAAAACCTTTTCTCTCGGCCAATCCGTATCGGCTAAAATAATTTCCTCAACGCCCGGATTGTTAACCTTGCTCCTGATTTCCGTCATGTCCGGCTCAATCAAATTGGCGGCTAAATAGTATCCTAAATTTGGATTTTGCTTAATGCACCCGCTAATCCTTTTACTAATACCGTCCCGACCAATAATCATAACCCTATGAGCGCCAAAATTGTATTTCCTAATTAAATAACTCCGCCAGAAATGGACAAAAAGCCGTCCAAAAAAAACAAAGGCGACTGACATTCCCCAGCCAGTGAGCATAATAAATCGAGAATCAAACCATTCGCGACTAAGAAAGATATAAAAAACCAAAGCAATCATTCCCGCCGAAACGCCGATTAATATCTTAAGAAAATCGTCCAGCAAAGACCGCCTGATTTGGATTTTATATAATCCGACTAAAGCGAAAATAATTAAAAGAAAAAGAGCCGCTCCAAAAACAAGCCAAAAATACCGTCCAAAAGGAAGGTTTAAGTAGAAAACTACTGGACGATATTGGGCAACCCATTCGCTCGTCCGCAGAAAATAAGCCGCCGCCCCCGCCCCCAAAAGCGCCAAAAAATCCAGCGGAACCAAAATAAATGTAAAAACCAATTCTGACTTCTTCATACCCCCATCTTACTCAATAAAACCCCTAAAATCAAGGAATCAAAAGAGAAAAGGTCTGCTATTTTAGGGGGGCAGCCCTCGCAGCGGGGACTGCTCCCGTCTTTCTCACCCCACAGAATGGGGGCTGCCCCCGCAACGGGGGCAGCCCCCATCTTCTAAAAATCAAGACAAACAAAAACCCGAGCAAATAATAAGCCGGGTTCTGTCTCACCCGCCATAGCCCAAAGGGCGACGGAGGGTCTTGGATAGTCATCTATCTAGGGTTAGCGTTGCCGCTAACCTCAAGCGAGCTACTTTTCATCATCCCGCAATATTGCGGAATGGTTTGCTCTTGCGTCAGGCAGGGCTTGCCACTCCGACAGGTCTCCCTGCGGAGAGAGGGGTCTTAATCCCTCACTTTTCACCTTTACCCCAGTTTTGGAGATTGCCCCAAAACCAAAGAAATATTGTCTCTGTGGCGCTTTCCCTAATCTCGCGACCGGCGGGTATTACCCGCTGCCATTTGCGACGCCCGGACTTTCCTCCCCACAAAATTGCGAGGCGACTATCTAATTTGCTCGGGTCCTCCCCATAATACCACACCCCCACCCTCTGTCAACCCCAATTGCGACTGGGGGCTGCCCCCGCCGCGGGGGCAGCCCCCATCTTAGTTACAGAAGCGTTTGTTTGTTTGATTTCTCATCTAAGGCGCGGTTGACCATTTCGTCGGCTTCTTTGTTCCCTCCGCGGAGAGTGTGTTGGAAATTGACTTGGTTGAAATCGAGCATTAGGTTCCAAACCTCTAAGAAAAGCGACTGAAGTTCGCCCTCTTTGATTTTGTATTGGTGATTTATATGTTTAACTAATAATTCACTGTCCGAAAGAACGGTTATTTCCGCTCCTTTCGCTTTTTGCTTGCCAAATAATTGTTTAACTTTTTTCAAAGCGAAAATAACCGCTTTGTATTCGGCTTGATTGTTCGTCCCCTCCCCGATATATTCTCCATATTTTTTTGACGCTTCTCCTTCTTGGATAATAACAACGCCAATCGCCGACGGTCCCGGATTTCCCCGCGACCCGCCATCGGTATAAATTTTAATTTTCATAAGTTTTTTGTATTTTTAATATCCACCACTTTTAATTCCAACTCCCGGCATCCGTTCCATTCGTTGATAATAAATTCAAAAACGATATCAACCGAGTCGCCTTTTTTAAGATGCTCGCCTCGCTCGCCTAATCCGAAAGCGATCGCTTTGAAATTTTTAGCTTTTTTCTGCTCGCTGTCAAACATCATTAAAGACAGTTTCAAGTGCTTGTCACCGTTGCCAACTGTTCTAATTTCGCTAATTTCCATTCCTTTCGCGCTAAATCTTGGTTCTAAATTACCTCTGCCAAAAGGAGTAAATTTTTGAATTTCGTCATAGGTCTGCCAATTCATTTCGCGAAGAGATAATTCCGCGTCAATTTCAAGCGAAGCAATCAACTCTTTGCCTTTCAATTCTTTCTCAACTATTTTTTTAAAAAAATCTTTCGCTTTTTTAAGATTTTTCTTTTTCATTCTAAATCCAGCCGCGTCTTTATGTCCACCATAATCGTCAAGAAAATCACTTCCTTGCTTGATAACGCCTACTAAGTCAACTTGCGAAGCGCTTCGGCCTGAAGCGTGAATTAATTCGCCCGCCTGATGATAAATAAACGCCGGACGGCAATATTTTGAAGCGATTTTTCCAGCAATTAAACCAACCAACCCGACCGGCCATTCTGCGCTGCCTTCAAAAATTAATTTAGAGCTTTTACCCTTTTTTTCTTTTTCCAAAATACACTTTTCTACTTCTTGAACAATTTTTGTGGTTAAATTTTGCCTCGCGGAATTATTTTGATTAATTTGCGCCGCCAATTCCATCGCTTCCCTTTTATTTTTCGTAATTAAAAGGCGAAGGGCGCTATTGGCGTGGTCCATCCTGCTGGCGGCGTTTAGTCGCGGGCCTATAACAAAACCAATTGTTCTTGTATCAAGATTTGTCAGAGGCGCTTCTCCGTTTAAAGAGGGCTTTGTGATGAGCGGGTCTATCTGCGAGACCTTCATTAATTCTTGAAGACCGAGCCATTTTGTTTGCGCCAAAACGCCCAAACCATATTTAACCAAAGTTCTATTTTCTCCGACAATCGGCATTACATCAGAAACAGTCGCGATCGCCGTTAAATCAAGAAGCCATTTTTTAAAAGTCTCATTTGAGGATAAAAGCGCGCAAGCCAGTTTATACGCGATGCCCGCGCCGCACAATTTCTTAAATGGATATTTATCTCCTTTTTGCAGAGAATTAATAATCGCGACCGTCTTTGGCAATTCATCTCTTAATTCGTGATGGTCGGTAATAATGACATCCATTCCCAAAGAATTCGCCAAACTGACTTCCTTTAAATCGGTGCTGCCGCAATCAACCGTAATAATTAAATTCACTCCCTCTTTCGAGAATTCTTTAATCGCTTTTTTATTCAAGCCGTGATTTTCTTTTTCTCTATCAGGAATATAAATTTTCAGTTTTTTAACTCCTAAATGTTTGAGCGTTAGACACAAAATGGCCGTTGAACAAACGCCATCAGCGTCAAAATCGCCGTAAATTAAGATCTTCTCTTCTTTTTCAACCGCCTGTAAAACGCGCTTAACTGCTTTTTTCATCCCTTTTAGCAAAAAAGGATTATGAATGTCCTCTTCATAATCAGAATTAAAAAATTCATCTATTTCTCTTTGCGTTTTCAACCCGCGCGCATAAAGAAGCCGCGCGGTTAGAGAAGAATATTCAGGAAATTTTTTAAAAAAACCGCTCGGCGGCGTTGGTTTAAGTTTCCATTCCATAAGATTTAAAAATTATTTTAGCGCTTCAATCCCTGGCAACTTTGCTCCTGTTAAAAATTCAAGCATCGCTCCTCCGCCGGTGGAAATATGGTCCATCTTACTCATTAAACCTAATTGTTCCAAGAGAGTTATCGTGTCGCCGCCACCAGCAAGCGCGAAGCCCTTGCTCCGAATAATAGCGCGGGCTGTTTCCTGACTGCCCGCCGCAAATTTATTCACCTCGAAAAGCCCCATTGGACCGTTCCAAATAATTGTTTTGGCTTGAGAGATAATCTTATTAAAAATATAACTTGTATCTATTCCGATATCTAAAATCATTTCATTCTCTCCAATATTTCCAACAGGAGCAATCCGCTTATCGGCGCCACCCAACGGATCGGTCGAAACAACAACATCTACAGGAATATGAAGTTTTGTATTAGTCAGTTGCAGTTTTTTAACCTCTTTTACCATGCTTTCTTCCGAGATTGAACGGCCAATAGCAAATCCTTTGGCGCTAATGACTGTATTCGCTAAAGCTCCACCAAGAAGAATATCGTCCGCTTTTTCTAAAAATTTCTCAATCACCTTAATTTTAGTTGAAATTTTTACACCGCCGATAATCACCACTAATGGATGGTCCGCGTTATTTAAAACATCTGAAAGAACTTTTACTTCTTTTTCCAAAAGCAAGCCCGCGCAACTGGGCATTTTTTTTGACAAACCGCTAATGGACGCGTAATCGCGATGAGATTGCCCAAAGGCGTCCATGACAAAAATATCCGCCAAATTAGCTAAAGAGCCGACAAAATCGGGGCTGTTTTCTATTTCCCCATCATGAAATTGAACATTCTCTAAAAGAATTAAATCCCCCGCCGCCATTTCTTTAATCTCTTTTTCAACCTTCTCGCCAATGCAATCATTAAGTTTTTTAACGGGCTTGTTTAATAATCGCGAAATTCTTTTTCCAACCGGGTCAACTCTTAATTGTTTTACCATATTGCCCTTGGGACGCCCCAAATGGGTTAATAAAATTACTTTCGCGCCTTCTTTAACCAAATATTTAATCGTTGGCAAAACAGCTTTAATTCTAAAATCACTGGTCAACTCTCCGTCTTTTAACGGCTCGTTAAAATCAGCCCTCAAAAGAACTTTTTTGTTCTTAAAATTAAAATCGCGAACTGTTTTCATAAAATTTCCTCCACATCTTTGACAATCTTTACAAACTCGCTGGCGTTAAGAGAGGCGCCGCCAATAAGCAGACCGTTCATCGCAGCTCCTTTGGTATAGTCGGACGCGTTTTGACTGTTGACGCTCCCTCCGTAAATTATCCTGACTTTTTCGGCGATGTTTCTGCTATAGAGATTTGTGAGCGTTTTTCTAATAAGCAAAGCTGCTTTCATTGCGTCATTTGGCAAACAAGGCATTCCCGTCCCAATCGCCCAAACCGGCTCGTAGGCAATAACGATTTCACCCAAACGGGAAGAAGAAATTCCGCTTAGGCCCTTTTCAACTTGTTCGCCCACGACCAAACTCATTTCGTTGAGCGGTTTGCCTTCTGCGGTAAAAGCGTCTCTCGCCTCTTCGCCAACGCACAAAATGGGCTGAAGGCGATTTTTCAAAACCGCTTTTAGTTTTTTATTGATAATTAGATCGCTTTCCTGAAAATATTTCTTTCTTTCTGAATGGCCGATAATCACAAACTCGCATCCTAAATTTTTAAGCATCAAAGGAGAAACCTCTCCCGTAAAAGCTCCTCTGTTTTCCCAGAAGCAATTCTGACCCCCCAATTTCAACGAACAGCGAGCAGGAAACAATGAAGAAAAAATAAATGGCGGGCAGATAACCACCTCTGTCTTTTTTATTCTTCTCAATTCTTTTTTTAAAACGCCAAAAAGATGCTCTGCTTCTTTTTTTGAAGCCGGGTTGCATTTCCAATTCGCGATGATTAATGGTTCCTTGCTCATTTATTGTTGTTTTTGCGAAAGATAATAAATACGATAAAAACGAAAAATACTAAGATAAAGAATAAGGAAATTTCTTTGTAATATCTCGTAAGCAATTCTTGATTCGCTCCGAAAAACCAGCCCAGGGCGGCTAAAATCATAACCCAAATTGCGGAGCCGAGCGAGGTGTAAAAAACAAAACTCTTAAAATTCATTTTTGAAAAACCGGCCGGAATAGAAACCAATTGCCTTACTCCGGGAACGAACCGACAAATAAGAGTTGAACTGTTGCCGTATTTTAGAAAATATTTTTCCGCCTTTTCTAATTTCTCTCCGTTAATTAAAAAGAATTTGGCAAACCTGCTTCTCGCCAACCCGTAAATAACTTTTCTTCCTAAGGTTAGCGCTAAAAAATAGTTGATGAGCGCGCCCAATAAACTGCCAATAACTCCAGCCAAAATCACTAAAAAAATATTCATCTCGCCTTGTTGCGCTAAATAAGCGGCCGGCGGAACAATGATTTCTGATGGAAAAGGAATAAAAGAACTCTCAACAGCCATAAAAAAAGCAATGCCCCAATAGCCCAAGGACGCGACGGCGTTAACAACAAAATTAGCAAGAGATTCTAAAATCATATCTTAAAATTACTGTTTCCTCAAAAACTCTGCCGCTTTTTCTGGTTCAATCGTGCTAATTTCTATACCAGCGCCCAATTCAAACCCCGCCCAGGTTGATGTTTTTGGAAAGATATTCAAATGCCAATGGTAATGGTCATAATTCGCTTTGTCAGAGGGGGCAGTGTGGATATAAAAATTATAGGCGGGGTCATTGAGGCCTTTGTGAATTTTGCTCAAAGCCGTTCGCAAAGCGTCGGCAAAAAGTTTCTTCTCACTCTCGGTAATTCTTTCAAAATACGATTGGTGCTCTTTTGGATAAATTCTTGTCTCAAAAGCGACCTGCGAAGCGAAAGGACAAAGAACAACAAATTTCTCGTTTTCATAAACAACGCGACGGCCATCTCTAATATCCCAATCAAGCATCGTACAATAAACGCATTTTCCTTGACTCGTGTAAAATGCCTCCGCGCCGTCCAAACTCCCTCTTAAATCTGGATCTATCACAGGAATGGCCAAGAGTTGAGAGTGAGGATGAGAAACCGAAGCGCCCGCCTCACGCCCGTGGTTGTGGAAAATAGAAATATATTTAATAAATTTTTTGTTCATTAAATCCAAATATCGCGCTTGATAAAGGTCAACGACCATCATTGTTTCTTCCAACGAAAAAAGCGCGAGCGGTCTCTCGTGAGGAGCAGTAATAATCACTTCATGATACCCAAAACCATTGATAATCCGATTAGGCCCTTCTTTCCGCTGACCCAGATCGTCACCTTCTGAAAAAGCGGGAAACTTATTGGGAATTGAAATCACAAACCATGAATCGCCATTATGTTCGCGCTTAGCGATAACATCTTTAATGTTTTCTGGTTGGCAAAAAGGACAGTCCTTTTTCGAGACAACTTTTTTGTTTCTTTCCTGTTTAGCAAAACTGCTTGGACGACGACTCCGACCGGTCGCGATCACGACCCAGTCATTGGAGACCAAATCCATCCGCAGTTCCGAAGGAAATTTGCTTTTAATTTTCTTTTTGATCATATCTTCCCCTAATTAAATTCCACCTAATTTTAAACAATTCTCTGAATGTGTTCAAGTATCCCTTTAAACTAACGCGGCTATTAGGATTATTAATCCAATAAACCGGAATAATCCCCATGCGATAACCAAATTTGCGAGTTAGAGCCAGCGCCTCAATATCAAACCCCCATTTGTCAATCAAACAACGCTTAAAAACATTATCCGCCGCTTCCGCCGTGAACGCCTTAAATCCGCATTGAGTGTCCCAAACGCCAGGAACAGCCACTAACTGAATCAAAACATTCCCCAAATTGCCCAATTGCCTTTTCAAAAACGACTGCGGAACAGCTTGCTTGGCGCCTTTCGCGTCCTTATTATCGCGCGAGCCAATTACTACCTGATAGCCCTCCTTGAAAAGAGGCGCCATTTTTTCAAAATGGTCAATCGTCGTTGCGTTGTCCGCGTCCGTAAAAAGACGAATCTCGCCCTTCGCCTCCAGCATCCCTTGCCTCACAACCCATCCCTTGCCGTGATTTTCCTTATTATCAATCAGCCGCAAATTCTTAATCAACCCGCTAAACTTTTCCACAATTGGGGCCGTTTTATCTTTAGAACCGTCGCTCACCACAACAATTTCATAAACATAATCCTGTTTGCTTAAATAATGGTCAATCGCCAACAAAGTGTTGCCGATGCTTTTTTCTTCGTTATAGGCCGGAATAACAATTGACAAATATATTTTTTGCATAAATTTTAAATTTTAATGATTAAATTTTAACTGCTTGTATTATACTATATTTTTAGATAGGATACAAAGAGAATTTTATGAATTATTACATTTTAACCTACGGTTGCCAAATGAATGTGTCCGATTCAGAACGGCTGGCGGCTCAATTAGAAAAGAAGGGACATAAACCAGTTAAAGAAATTAAACTGGCTAACTTAATTGTGATCAACGCCTGCTCCGTCAGACAATCCGCTATTAACCGCGTTTACGGCAAAATTAAAATATTAAATGAACGAAAACCAAAGCCGAAAATTATTCTTACCGGATGTATTTTAGAAAAAGACAAGAAAAAATTAAAAGACCGAGTGAACGAAATTTGGCCCGTCGCAGATTTCCAAACAAAACCAAAATGCAAATCATCATCCGAAGCGTTTTTGCCAATTATGAGCGGATGTAACAATTTTTGCTCTTATTGCGTCGTCCCCTACACGCGCGGAAGAGAGAGTTCCCGCCCCGCGCGAGAAATTATTAAAGAAATTAAAAACTTAATCAGCAGTAGATACAAAGAAATAACTTTGTTGGGACAAAATGTTAATTCATACAAAGATAAAACCAAAAAAATAAATTTCCAAAAACTTTTAAAATTAATCTGCGCTCTTCCGGGCGATTTTCAAATTAAGTTTTTAACTTCTCACCCCAAAGATATGTCGGACAAGTTGATTAGAATAATCGCTCAAAACAAAAAAATTTCAAAAGAAATCCATTTGGCGATTCAATCGGGCGACAATAAAATTCTCAAAGCAATGAACCGAAAATACACCGCTGAAGATTGCCAAAAACTAATTAAAAAAATCCGCCGCGCGATTCCCCAAGCGAAACTATCAACCGACATTATTGTCGGCTTCCCTAGCGAAACAGAAAAACAATTCCAAAACACAGTTAAAATCGTTCGGAAAAACAATTTTTACCAAATTTACGCCGCCGCCTACTCCCCCCGCCCAAACACAGCCGCCGCGAAATTAAAAGACGATGTTCATTTTATGGAAAAGAAAAGAAGAAAGAATATTATTTTGAGTTTGAGGCAAAATAAGTAAAAAGGGGGCTGCCCCCGCCGCGGCTAAATTTGGGGGCTGCCCCCGCAACGGGGGCAGCCCCCAAATTCAAATAAAAAAAGCGCCATTTTTTAGACGCTTTCGTTGCTTGGGTGGGAGAGATTGCCCGCAAGAAGGGGGTACGCACCGTAGCGGAACCACGGGTTCTTGTTTGAAGGGCAACCTCTCCATAAGGTTTTGGCGCCAAGGTCCAACCTTGGCGCCGTTCAAGGGGGAGGAAAATGAACTATTTAAAGTATACACATTATTGAAATTATGTCAAGTAAATACTCTCAAAATAAATTAATCGTTATTCTTGGTCCGACTGCTTCGGGCAAGACGAGTTTGGCTATTAAATTGGCAAAGATATTTTCCGGTGAAATTGTTTCTGCCGATTCAAGGCAGGTTTATCGCGAAATGGATATTGGGACCGACAAAATAGTTCCCGAGGGAATTCCTCATCATTTAATTGATGTTGTTAATCCCGACGAAAAATTCACCCTGGCTCAATACAAAAAAATGGCTATAAAAGCGATTAAAGATATACAAAAAAGAGGTAATGTCCCATTTTTGGTCGGCGGAACAGGATTATACATCCAATCTATTGTTGATAATCTCCAAATCCCAAAAGGAGAGTCAGACGCGAAAATGAGAAATAAACTTGAAAAAATGGAGAACGCGGAATTGTTTGAAAAACTTAAAAAATTAGACCCGGTTTGCGCCGCCGCGATTGATTCCAAAAACAAAAGACGCCTTGTTCGCGCTGTAGAGGTCTGTCTCGCGACAGGAAAACCTTTTTCTCAACAAAGAAAAAAAGGGAAACCGCTTTTTGATGTCTTGCAAATAGGAATTAAGCCAGACAAAGAAAAACTTGAAAAAAAAATAGCCCAGAGGGCAGATCAAATGATTCAGACCGGTTTAATAGAGGAAGTGAAGGGATTAATCAAAAGATACGGCTCAAAAATAATTTCAATGGACAGCATCGGATACCAAGAAATAATTGCTCATCTTCAAAACAAAATCACTCTTGAAGAAGCGAAAGATTTAGTTAAAACACATACTCGCCAATACGCCAAAAGACAAATGACCTGGTTCAAAAGAGACAAAAGAATCCAATGGATTGAAAATTACTCCCAGGCAAAAAAACTAATTGGAAATTTCCTTCTTTAATATTTCCCTGGCCACTTGCGGATTGGCTTGGCCTTTGCTTGCCGCCATGACTTTGCCGACCAAAAATTGGAGAGCATTTTCTTTACCCGAGCGATAATCCTCAACTGATTTAGAATTCTCCGACATAACTCGCTTAACTATTTTTAACAAATCTCCCTCGTCGCTTACTTGTTTTAACTCTTTCGTTTCCACAATATTAGAGGGATCCTCCCCTGTTTTAAACATCTCTTTCAAAACGGTCTGCGCGGCCGAACTGGAAATTTCCTTTTGATGAATTAAAGTGACAAATTCGGCGAAATTCTCCGGGCTAATTTTACATCCGCCTATTTTAACTCCATTATCAGCCAAAAGTTTTCTTAATTCGGTTAAAAGATAATTCGCCGTTAATTTTACCAACGGCTGTTTTTCGCTAATCTCTTTAATTTTCAGCCATGTTTTAAGTTCAGAAACAACCTGTTCAAAATAATCCGCGAAAAATTTATCCTCGGTTAAAATATAAACATCGTCTTTGATCAAATTATACTCCCTCTCAAATCTTTCTCTTTTCGCTTGGGGCAATTCTGGAATTTCTTCTTGAACTCGTTTTTTTATCTCCGCTAATTGGGTTAAGGGCGGCAAATCCGGCTCGGGGAAATAGCGATAGTCCTTCGCCGTTTCTTTTGTCCTTTGCGAAAAAGTTTTTTGCTTGTTCTCGTTCCACCCTCTTGTTTCCTGAATAATCTTTTCTCCCGCGTCAAGTAATCCGGCTTGCCTCTTAATTTCATAATCAACCGCTCTTTCAACAGCGCGAAAAGAATTTAAATTTTTAATTTCCACTTTCGTCCCGTTTTCTTCGCCGTCGTTTTTCAAAGAAATATTAACTTCGCATCGCATTTGCCCCTTTTCCATATTTGCTTCGGAAACTAAAAGATAACGCAAAATTAGTTGCAGTTCTTCGCAAAAACGGCGCGCTTCTTCCCCTGAAACAATATCTGGTTCAGTCACTAATTCCATCAGAGGTATGCCCGCCCGATTGAAATCAACCAAAGAAGAGTTATCGTTGGCGGAATGAACAAGACGACCAGTATCTTCCTCTAAATGGATGCGCGTAATCTTTACTTTTTTCCCGTCTATCTCCAAAAAACCGCCAGACGACAATGGCATATCATATTGGGAAATCTGATACCCCTTGGGAATGTCTGGATAAAAATAATTTTTGCGGTCAAACTTGGCTGATTTCGGAACCCGACAATTCAAAGCCAGCGCCGTCTTAATGACGCAATCAACCGCCTTTTGGTTGATAACGGGCAAAGTTCCGGGATGTCCCATACAAATAGGACAAACATTAGTATTAGGTTTTGTTTCGTCCAAATCGTTAAAACAGCCGCAGAACATTTTGCTCTCCGTCTTTAACGCGCTATGAATTTCTAACCCGATCACCGACTGATATTTCATGAGTTTAAATTAAATTTTTTAATAAAAAAGCGACTGTGAGCGGGCCCAAACCGCCAGGAACTGGCGAAAGCCATTTTGCTTTTTGCTTGACGCTTTCCTCGTCAATATCACCCGCCGTCCTCCCGTCCACTCGACTAATTCCTCCGTCTATTAAGATAACTCCCTGCTTAACCATATTTCCCTTAATAACTCCTGGTTTGCCAAGCGCGGTAATTAAAATATCCGCCTCTAATTTTGGGGGCAGCCCCCCAATCATTATTTCTATCTCTCTTTGTTTAAAAAACATGCTCATTCGTTCGCCAAAAATTTCTGAATTAACCAAAGCGATTATCTTTTTATTTTCCAAATTTTCTTTAGTCGCTTGAAGCGCTTCCCAGATGGAGAGAATAAAAGGCGAATCAAATCCGCTTTTAGGCAGAAGCCCATCAACATCTTTTTCAGGACTAATCTCTTTAATAATTCTATCAGGGCTAATTCCTTTTGGCAAAGGCATTTGAACTAAAATACCATTAATCTCCAAATTATTATTTAATTTTTTAATTACTTCTAAAATTTCGTTTTCAGATGAATTCGCTGGCAAAAAAAACTTCTTAATTCTAACCCCAATTTTCTCCGCCGCTTTTTCTTTCGCTTTGATATATAAAACAGAAGATGGATTATCTCCAACTAAAATAACCGCCAAGCAGGGGTTAATTCTTCTTCGCTCAATCTCTTTTTTAAGCCGAGCCAAAATACTATCGGCTATTTTTTTTCCGTCAATAATCTTCATTGCTTTTACATAATTGGAAACCGTCTCGCCATTTTAATCACTTCTTTTTTAATTTCTCTTCTAATTTTATTGCTATTAATATCTTTAATAATTTGAGCAATCCAAACGCCGACTTGTTTAATTTCTTTTTCTTTCAATCCCTTAGTCGTCACCGCGGGAGTTCCAATTCTAATCCCTGATGTTTCCCATTTTGAACGAATATCATAAGGGATTGCATTGCGATTGACATAGATGTTTACTTCTTCAAGCGCTTCTTGCACTTTCTTCCCTGAAACGCCAAGCCGCGTCAAATCAACCAAAACCAAATGATTATCCGTGCCGCCGGTAACCAAGTCCAGTCCTTCACTCAAAAGTGTCTCGGCCATAGTTTGGCTGTTTTTTAAGACCTGTTTTTGATAACTAATAAAAGTTTTTTGCCCCGCCTCTTTAAGCGCGACCGCTTTCCCTGCAATTTCGTTTTGCAAGGGCCCGCCTTGCAGGCCGGGAAAAACCGCTTTGTCTATTTTTTCAGCGATTTCTTTTTTATTTGAAAGAATTATCCCCCCGCGCGCGCCCCGCAAGGTTTTATGCGTCGTCATCGTCGCAAGATCGCAATGCGGAAAAGGGCTCGGATGAAGCCCAGCCGCGACTAAACCAGCAATGTGAGCGATATCAGCCATTAAATAAGCGCCAACTTCTTTGGCGATCGCACCGAATTTAGAAAAATCAATTTGCCGCGGATAACTGGAAGCGCCGGCGATGATTAGTTTCGGCTTTTCTTTCCTCGCTATTTTCGCAACTTCTTCAAATACGACTCTTCCGCTTTTTTTATCAACGCCATAAAAAACACACTTATATAATTGGCCAGAAAAATTAACTTCCGAACCATGCGACAAATGCCCACCTTGGTCAATCCGCATAGACAAAATTATGTCTCCTGGCTTAAGCAAAGCGAAATAGACCGCTTGATTCGCTTGCGAACCGGAGTGCGGCTGAACATTAGCAAAATTCGCGCCGAACAATTTTTTGGCGCGCGAAATAGCCGCTTCCTCAATTTGGTCAATGAACCTCTGCCCCGAATAATATCTTTTTTTCGGATAACCCTCCGCGTATCGCGCGCTCAAAATACTCCCCACTGCCCTCCTTACCGCCGGACTGGCATAATTATCCGCCGCAATCAAATTAAGCCCATCCTGATGACGGGCAAACTCCAATTCAATCAACTTGCTAATTTTAGGATCTGTTTTGATAAACATTTATAAAACGACAATACTTAAACTTGTTTTTCTTTTTTATCAGTAGTCACCCTGCCTCCTTGCCATTGCCCACGGTATAAGTGCGTCTTGCCATCAACTTTGTAAAACATAGCGTGTACCACTCTTGCCCCAAGTTCAATTTCCACATCAACTGGACCGAGATTAACAAAACCAAAATTTAATTCACCACAATAACCAGGGGAAGCATTGCCTGTTAATAACATCATCCCCGAACGAAAAATAGTTGTTCGCGGACGAAAAAGTATTAATATGTCATCTGGAGTATTAACTTTCTCAATTGTTTTTACTAAATAATAATTACCAGGTTTGAAAACAAAACTTGTTTTTTTATCTTCATTAAATTTAGCTAAAAGTTTTGTATCAGGCGTCTTTCTCTCTTCAATCCCTAAAAATGATTTTCCGCTAATTTCATAAACTTCATCTAATCGCAAATCAAAACCGGCGCCCTCTGGATTTTCCAACTCGCGCTGGCAAAGACCCTCCACCAACTTTTTGTCTTTGACTAATTTATGTAATTTGTCTATACCTAAAATCATAAAAACTGCGACTGTCGCGATTAAAATAGCATGCTTTATTTTATGCTAATCTAATGTGCTCCAGGCGTAAAATAAATTTCACTACTCTTGATATTACAGTAAAATTACCAAAAAATAAAGCCCCATTAGGATTTAATCCCGATAGGACTTTGTTTTTTTTACTAATCACATTAACGCTGATAATTCCTTTTCGCCTTCCACTCTAGCTGGATGAAGTAAAAAAGGAGTCACCTCGGAAGTACAACAAATACTTTTTCCTGGCTTGAACTTTTTGCAAAGAACCCCTTTTAATCCATGCTTTTCAATAGCCGGACTAGCTCCTGTTTTCAGATTAATGTCTTTTATATTTTCATCATGTTTCTGACAACAAGCAAAAGTTTCATCCGGCAATGGTTTAAAAAAGAGGTAACCTGCGCAATGTAAACATTGTTCCATTTTATCCCTCCTTTCCGACGAGTCCTCCAATTCTCATTAAAGCCACCACCCATGTATGTTCATAAACATGAAGGTCTTTTGAAGAAACAACCATACATCCGTCACCCACGCCAATTTCGGAAGACATATATTCCTTAAGTAATTGGATGCCTCCTAAATTAACTGGAAAGCCGCCCCAGTGGTCCCATGAACGAAAATAAACCCAAAAATGAAGTTTATTATCATCAATCCATGTATCAATTCCCCGTAAACACTGAGAACTGGGATTGCTTTTTCCATTCCACTCATTGCTTCTTCGATAATCTTCAATAATCCCGCCTGTGACGCGTTCTTTTACAGAAACACTTTCGTTATAATTAACGCCTAAATCGTAAAAATACAGTGTTTCTGGTCGTCCAACAGTCATATAGCAATGATTATTTCCATAGCCGCATTCCTTGAAATGCCGTATCACCCACTCAATTTGCCAATGTAAATCCTCTCCGTAAGTATAATGCTCATTTGGCTGTTTAACCGGAGTCATGAGGTATGTCAAATATTCTTCTATATCATCTTGTGTTGTCGGAGGAGGTATATTTGACCCTTCAGGCATAATCGGCGCCAATGGTCTAACACCTGGATGTTTAATGTCAATAACTATAGGAAGACCGGAACGATAGATACCTTCGTAACTTCCTTTGGTTATGAGATACTTCCTTCCTTCTGTCATAATTTTATTAAGCGCCTGAAACCATGCGTCATTCAGCGATGTCGCTTCTAAAAAAGCAACTCTATTCATATCCTACACCTCCTTTTCTTTGAATTTATAATCAGTTCTCTCGCCTACTTGCTTTGCCATATAGACAGATATCTCCATAATTCTTTCCTCTGTTAATTTAATGAACTTAACGGAAACGCCTGTCTCAAGAAGTTTATGTTCGCTTGCTCTTCTTTCATCAATAGTTAAATGTGGATTTTGAAGATAATCCTTCCAAACTCGCAATTCTTTTATCCCGTGAACAACAACTACATCTCGAACGCATTTCGGACAAGGATAACTAGTAATAAAGAGTGTTGATCCCTGCGCTTCATTTCTCGCGCAACGACTAAGCGAATTAACTTCTGCGTGAACCGCTTGGCAGTAAATTTTAAAAATTTCTCTGGTTTTTTTTATATCGCCGCCATTAGTTTTTACTTCTTCAAAAGCTAATTTGTCATAATAACAATAACCCAACTCCCTACAACTAGTAATCCCAGGCGCCGCTCCATTATATCCCGTTCCAATAATTCGCCTGTCTTTAATTAAGACGGCTCCAATAGGTCTTTTAAGGCAACTGTGGCGAACAGCGCAACTTATCGCTTGAAACATAAATATTTCATCCCAACTCGGTCTTTTATCCATTATATTTCCCTCCTTATTTCCTAAATTGTTAAAAAACAAATGATTTGGGGACAGTCCCCGTTGCGGGGACTGTCCCCAAAGACATTACTTCACCTCTATTCCCATACTTCTCGCTGTGCCTTCTATAATTTTTTCGGCTTGTTCGATGGAATACGCGTTAAGGTCAACCATTTTCTTTTCGGCGATTTCGCGGATTTGCTCTTTAGTCACTTTTCCAACTTTAGTTTTAAGAGGATCTCCCGAACCCTTTTGGACTCCAGCCGCCTTTTTGAGCAAATCAGACGCAGGCGGAGTTTTTAACTTGAAATCATAAGTCCTGTCTTCATAGACAGTTATTTCAACAGGAATAATATCGCCCGCCATTTCTTTGGTCGCTTCGTTGAATTTAAGACAAAAATCTTGAATATTCAAACCATGCTGACCTAAAGCCGGTCCAACCGGAGGCGCCGGATTAGCTTGCCCGGCCGGAATTTGAAGTTTAATAATTGTTTTTATTGCTTTTGCCATAATTATAATTTTTTAATCTGTAAAAAGTCCAATTCTACGGGCGTCTCGCGACCAAACATTGAAACAAGAACTTTGACCTTTCCTCTTTTCTCGTCAATCTCTGAAATTTTTCCGTCAAATTCCTTGAACGGCCCATCGGTAATTTTAACTGCGTCGCCAACCGCGACATTAATCTTATACTTCGGTTCTTCCACGCCCATTCTCTTCTGAAGCGACTTAATTTCATCCTCCGAGATAGGGGTCGGAATCGTCCCCGCGCCGATAAAACCCGTCACCCGCGGCGTGTTGCGAACAACATACCAAGAAGCGTCCGTAACAATCATTTCCACTAAAACATATCCCGGATAAATTTTTTCTTCAAAAACAAACCGCTTACCACCTTTAATTTTAATTTTCTTTTCCGTAGGAACCAAAACATTAAAAATTCTATCTTCCATTCCCATTGACTCAATCCGCTGTTTTAGATTTCTCTCAACCGCCTCCTCGTAGCCAGCGTAAGTGTGGAGAACATACCAATTTCTCCCTTGTTGTATTTGTTTTGCCATATTAAATTACAAACTTATTTAATAACCAACTGAATAAAAAGTCCAATCCGCCTAAAAAAGCGGATAAAACCAAACTAAAAACAATCACAGCCGTTGTGTATTTAATCGTTTCCTGACGCGTCGGCCAAGTCACTTTTTTTAATTCAAGGCGAACTTCACTGAGAAATTCCGCCACTTTTGCTGGTATCTTGCTAATTTGCATTGTATTAAAAAAGCCCCAAGGGACTTACTGTCCGTATCTTAGTTTAATCATTCAAAAATGTCAAGGAAACAACCAAAAAAGAAATTAAAGGTCTGACCTTTAATTCTATTGTTAAATATCCAAATTTTTCGCTTTCTTCGCGTGGGTTTGGATAAATTTCTTTCTGGGCGCGACTTCATCTCCCATTAGAATATCAAAAATCTTGTCCGCTTCTTTGGCGTCTTCAACCATAATTTGTTTCATAACCCGATTGGCGGGATCCATCGTTGTTTCCCATAATTGGCTTGGATTCATTTCTCCCAAACCCTTGTATCGTTGGATATTAACGCCCTCATTGCCCATTGAAGAAACAATTTCATCTCTGTCTTCAATTGTATAGCAATATTCAACCCTTTTTCCTTTCTGCAGGCGATAAAGGGGCGGTTGAGCGACATACAAATAACCGCGGTCTATAATTTGCGGGAAATATCGGAAGAACAAAGTCAAAAGCAAAGTGGCGATATGCGAGCCGTCCACATCGGCGTCCGTCATAATAATAATGCGGTGGTATCGCAATTTTTCAATATCAAATTCCTCGGCAATCGCCGCCCCCAGCGCGATCACAAGCGTTTTAATTTCAGTTGAAGTAAGCGCTCGACTCAACCGCGCCTTTTCCACATTAAGAATTTTCCCTCGCAAAGGCAAAATCGCCTGAAAAGACCTATCCCTCCCCTGTTTGGCGCTGTTATGGACAAAAACGCCGGAAGCCAAAGCAAAATTATGGGTCCCTTTAACCTCCAAATCATAAACATCAATTTTTTTTCTAAGTTTAATTATCCTTTTGATTTTATGATTATAGTTTTTCACCGCCTCATAAACCGCTTCTTTGTCGCCGTTAAAAAACCGAGCGCAAAAAGTATTGAACTTCAAAAGATTATTATTTCTAATCAATGTTCTTTCGTAATCATATTCACGAAAAGAACCATATTTCTCATAGACCTTTTTTAGAAATTCTATCGTGTGTCTATAATAGGTCTTGCTATACGCCTTTTGCCGCTTTTTTCTAAATTCATCCGTCCATTGCTCTTTTGTTTTTTGACTTCGCCAAGTTAACATCTCCGCGTCTAACCATTGCTTTTTGGCAAGCAAAGAAAGTTCTTCTTTTTTCTCTGGATTTGATTTAAAATATTTTCTGACGCGTCTCGCCTGTTTGAGTCGATTTGATTTATCGCCCCAATACTTCTTTTGAACATCATTCAATAATTTATTATTCTTTTCCCTGTAATCAGGTGAATTGTTATAAAACTCCAAAAACTTTTCAACCATATACTGCTTATATTCCTTATTTTGCCATTGTTTTTTTGCTCTCCGACTAAGCATTTTTTTCATTTCTGGAGTAGTCATCGTCGCTCTAATTTTTTCTCTAAATTCTGTCGTTTGATGTATCTTTCTTACTTTATCTTTTACATCCTCTCGATGAATAGTAAATTCCAACATCCGACAATGATGTTTTAGGTGTTCATCTTTATCCATCTGCTTAATGTTATCTGGATTATTATTTAATTTATTAAAATCAATATGATGCTTATGAACATTGATTTTATTGGAATATATTTTATTTCTTAAATTATATTCATCAGCCAAAAGATGGGTAAAAATCCATCTTTCCTTTCCGTCTTTTAATTCTGGGCTTAAAACCATTTCATATCCTTCAATAGTAATTCGCTTCTCTTTTTTAGAAAGTTTTCTGTAAAGCGGCATTAAAGAATCTTTATTAGTTAAATCTTTTATTTGTTTGTATTTACCATCCCTTGTCATAAACTTGTGGTCGGGCGTGCAAATAATTTCCTCGTTGTTATCAAGAATTACTTTAATAACCTCCGCGTTCTTTTTTGTTTTTCTGACATTTCTAATTTGCTCAATACCAATCAAGCCATCTTTTTTGATTGTATAACAATAATTCTTTTCTCCTCTTTTCTGCTCCTTAATTAATTCTATAAAATCTAAATTTCGTCCATCAGTTAAAGCAATTTTGGTTTTTCCGTCGAAACAACCTCCGGCGGAATCGCCTTCCACTATGTAGATTTCTGAATCTTCGGGGTTGCGATTGGAGCAGTCGGCTAATTTCCCTGGCAAAGCCATGCCTTCCAAAACGCCCTTTCGGATGACCGTTTCTCGCGCCGCTTTAGCCGCTCGGCGCGCTTTTGCCGCCAAGAGACATTTCGCCATAATCTCCTTTGCATCTTGGGGATGCTTTTCTAAAAATTCTTCCAACGCGTCTGAAACAATCGCGTCAGTCGCCGTCCGCGCCTCGGTATTGCCCAACTTCGCCTTGGTCTGCCCTTCAAATTGCGGCTCTCTTAATTTAACGCTTATCACCGCCGTCAGCCCTTCTCTCACATCATCGCCGCTTAAATTTTCATCTGACTCTTTTAAAAAACCATTCTTCCGCGCGTAATCGTTAAGCGTTCTTGTTAAAGCCGTTTTGAAGCCAGTTAAATGCATTCCGCCCTCGCCCGTATAAATATTATTAGCAAAACTTTCTTCATATCCTTGAATATCGTCTGTGTATTGAAAAGCCGCCTCTACCATCACATCCTGCTTTTCCGCGGAAACATAAAAAATATTACTATGTTTTGTTTCTTCGCCGCGATTTAAATATCCAATATAAGAAACAATTCCGCCCTCAAAATAGAAAGAATAACTTTTGCGCGGCTCTTTTCTTTCGTCTTTGACGACTATTTTAATCCCCTTGGTTAAATACGCCTGCTGCCGCAATCGCTTTAATATCTTAGACCACTTAAATTCAATTTTTGGAAAAATTTCTTTGTCTGGTTCAAAAATGATCGTCGTTCCGTTTCTGCCGCATTTGCCTTCTTTTTTAACATCTTTTTTGGGCTTGCCCCGTTCATATTCCTGAACATATAAAAAACCATCGCGGCAAACTTCCGCCCGCGTCATCACGGAAAGCGCGTTCACAACTGAAACACCGACTCCGTGCAACCCGCCTGCGATTTTATATGACTCCCCGCCGAATTTGCCGCCCGCGTGAAGAGTGCACATGACTGTTTCCAAGGCCGACTTTTTCGTCTGCGGATGCTTGTCAACTGGAATCCCTCGCCCATTGTCCGTTACTTTGACCCTATTATCAGGTAAAAGAACAACCTCTATTTCGTCGCAAAAACCAGCCATCGCTTCATCTAAAGCGTTGTCAACCACTTCCCAAATAAGGTGATGAACACCTTCAATACCAGTTGAACCGATATACATCCCTGGACGCCGCCGCACGGGATCAAGCCCTTCTAAGACATAAATGTCTTTTGCTTGGTAATTTGAATTGTTATTATTTTTTTTAACCATAACTATTTCTGTTTCCGCACTTCCCACCCTCCTTCATCTTCCAACGCTTTCATAACTTTCTCCTGTAAGGCGTTGACTTCTTTGTCGGTTAAGGTGTGGTCGTCCGCTTGATAAATAACGCGGAAAGCCAAACTTTTTTTGCCATCTGGGATTTCCTCTCCTTCGTACATATCAAACAAATCAACATCGCTGATTAACGAACCGCCCGCTGTATTAATTAAATTCATCACTTCAACTATCTTTGTTCCCGGCTCAACCAACAAAGCGACATCTCTGACCACGGCTGGATATTTTGAAGGAGGCGAATAAATTCTTTCTTCTGTCGCCAATTCAACTATTTTTTCAAAATCAAGTTCGAAAATATTGTCTCCAATCCAACCTAATAAATCATTTCCCACTATCACTTTCGCTCTCTTTAAATCATCTCTTTCTAATTCATCCTCATACCAAACATCGCTAATTTGCATTTTATTCAATAATGTCTCAATAATTCCTTTGAGGCGATAAAAGTCAGATGGGAACAAAGCGGCGCCCAATTTTTTCTTTTCAATTACCTTGTCGTTATCCCTTTCAAAAACCCGACCAATTTCAAATAACCTCACTTCATTAAAATATCTTTTATTGCTTTCAATGTTTTTTAATAAATTAAGCGCTAAAGAAGGACGCAAATATTTCTGCTCCTGGCTAATTGGATTGGCTAATTCAATTTCCGCGTCGCCAATCAATGAATAATTAAGCGCCTCGCTAAAACCAAGATTAACTAAAATATCTTTAATTTTATTCTGGTAAATCAAATCATCATTTCGCTTGGGAGGGATGAGAGCGGCCAAAGGCAAACGGCTTGGAATTTTTTCAAATCCATAAAGACGTCCAACCTCCTCAATTAAATCCTCTTGGATAGAAATGTCCAAACGGGCCGTCGGAACGGTGACTGATAGGGACAGTCCCTCTTTCAGAGGGACTGTCCCTATCTTAACGAAACTTAACTTTTTCAAAATAGCAATTATTTCTTTATCTGAAATATTAACTCCTAACAAACTCCTGACTTTTTTCGCGTCCAATTTTATCGTCTTCGGCTTAACTTTGTTCGGATAAATATCAACAACTCCTTTAAGAATTTGTCCATCAATTAAAGCAACCGCCATATCCATCGCCGATGAGGTTAAATTTGGGTCAAGCCCGTTTTCAAAACGCCACGAAGCGTCCGTTCTTAATTTTAATTGATTAAACGCCTTCCGAATAATTCGCGAATCAAAATTAGCTGCCTCCAAAACAATTCTTTTTGTCTCCTTATCAATTTCCGCGTCCTTCCCGCCCTTCATGCCGGCAATACAAAGAGGGCTCTTCTCGTCCGCAATCACTAAAATATTTTCGTCTAATTCGTATGTTTCGTTATCTAAAGAAATGATCTTCTCTCCCTTTTTGGCTCGGCGGATAATGAGAGTTTTTGGCTCACCCGCTATTTTGTCAAAATCAAAAGCGTGCATGGGCTGTCCTGTTTCCAACATAACATAATTAACGGTGTCCACGATGTTGTTAATCGGCTTTAAACCACAAACTTTGAGCCGTTCTTGAATCCATTCTGGCGAAGGACCAACCTTAACATCAACCACCATCCGAGCTGTATAACGCGGACAAAGTTTTTTATCACCGACTTTAATTTTAAGAAAATCTTTAATATCTTTGTTTTGCGTTTTGATTTTTAATTTTGTCGCCGACGCGCCATAGCCGCTTTGGCGACGGCGCGAGTTTTGAATTTTGAGTTTTGAATTTATGATCGCCCCAATTTCCCGCGCGACACCTAAATGCCCAAGGCAATCATGCGCCCGGTTCGGCAAAACATCCACATCCAAAGCGTAATCACTACCCACCCGTTCAATCACCTCTGTTTCAAAGGAATGCGAAGACAGCAAATCCGCCAGTTTTTCCGGACTGGGAAGTTTTTTATCAAAAAAAGATTGTAGCCAATTGTATGAGACCTTCATTAGAATTGTTTTAAAAATCTTAAATCGCTCGCGTAGAATAATCTGATATCATCAATTTTGTATTTCAGCATTGCCAAACGATCTGGACACATTCCAAAAGCAAAGCCCTGCCATTTGCTTGGGATATATCCAACCGCTTTAAAAACATTTGGATGAACCATCCCCGCCCCCATTAGTTCTAGCCACTTTTGCCCTTTTCTTCTCGCGTCAATTTCAAAGCCCGGCTCAACAAAAGGAAAATATCCGGGTCGCAAACGCATTTCAATATCTTGGCTAAAAAACCTTTTTAAAAATTCCTCCATTACTCCCTTAAAATCCGCCACCGAAACATCTTGGCCGATCATTAAACCCTCTACTTGATTAAATTGAACATCATGAGAAGCATCAGTCGCCTCGTGGCGAAAACAACGGCCGGGCGCGATAATTCTTAAAGGCGGATTGTTCTTTTCCATGTATCTAGCTTGAATATTTGAGGTGTGCGTCCTTAAAAGCAAATCAAAATCCTTCAGCCAAAAAGTGTCCTGAATGTCTCGCGCGGGGTGGTCTTTGGGAACATTAAGAGCATCAAAATTATAATGCTCGCTCTCCACTTCTGGACCTTCGGCGACCGTAAAACCCATTGATTGGAAAATTTCTTCTATCTGTCTTTGAACAAGAGTAATCGGATGAAGATGACCATCGGGAACTTTAGCCCCAGGCGCAGTTACATCAATCCATTTTTTATCTTGCCCGCCTTTGACGGAAAATTTTTCCCTTTTTTCTTTAACCGCTTCCTCTAATTCCTTTTTAATTTGATTAGCGAGACGCCCTTTTTCTTTTCTCTCTTCCTCCGTCAAATCCTTCAAAGAACGCAAAATCTCCGTCAATTCGCCCTTGCGGCCAAAATATTGACGATATATCTCTTCAAGCGCCTTAATGTCTTTTGCTTGTCTTATCTCTTGAAGGGCTTTTTGTTTAAGTTGATTAAGCATAAAAAATTTTATGTCCTATGTCCTAACCACCATTCCGCTATCCCAACTATACCTACTAACAAAATTAAATGCCACCACGCCAACGCTCTTTGGCTTTGCAGAATTAGAGCGGAGACGAGAATAACCGATAAAAGCAAGCCCTGCCTGAAAGAAATTTCCAATTGCCTAAAAACGCGATTTTCCGATAAAAAGAATCCTTTTCTGTGGGAAATCCATCTAATAAACAAGCCTGTCAAAGTGAAAATTCCCGTGGAAGCGATGGATAAACTTAAGTAAAATAGGACGAGAATAGAGGGGCTGACAGGGGTTGGACTAAGATAAATTAAAATAGCCGCCAAACAGGCGCTCGCCAATAAAACGGCAATAAACAACCCTGATAAATAAACAGATAAATTCATACCCTATTGTATTGGGTGTATTTTACCACTTCTCACCTTTTGGGGCAAGTGGACATAAAAAACTTGCTATCAAACAAATTATCCCCTATAATAGCAACGCGGGGTGGAGCAATGGCAGCTCGCGAGGCCCATAAATAAAATTGTGGCGCAGGATGGCGACATCTTGTGGAAAATTCCCGAAATTGCTGGAAAACCGTCAGGGTTATATAACCCTCGGCAATCGGCAGCCAAGCCCTAATACATATTAGGGAAGGTTCAGAGACTATAATGGGAACATCTTTTTTAGGCAAAAAGATGATGGGATAGTCCATTCCATTTGGAAACAAATGGCTAATACAGATTTCTTCTATAAATAGAAATCGCAAAGAACCTTGAGGTTACAGGTTCGAATCCTGCCCCCGCAACAAGGTTATTAATTTAAAACCCACCCGAGGCAGGAAGCAGACTGGTGTCTGAGGTCGTCTCATAAGCGACCTATGGTGGGTTCGATCCCCACTCCTGCTACTTTAGAACCTGCGAAGGGTCTAAAACAATGGGGGCGTAGCTCAGTTGGTTAGAGCATCTGCTTGTCACGCAGAAGGTCGCCGGTTCGAGCCCGGTCGCTCCCGCATTTATATCATCTCCAAGTCCTCTAACGCCTTTTGATAGATTTCTATCGCTCTTTTGGCTTGGGGACGGGTTAGTTGGAAATCGGGTTCATGGACGACGCGGTTGCGGACGCGGTGCGCTTGCCAGACCTCGTCAATGTTGGATAGTTGGGCGGCGGTAATTTTTTTAAGCCGCTCCCCCATATCATCTCCGACATAGCCGATTTTTTTGAGCAAGTCGTCCAAAATTTTATCCGCTTCAATCACTGCCAGCTTATAACTGCTCTCATCTTTCTTTTCTATTTTTTCCAAAACCGATTCCCATTCTTTGCTGACAACTTTCGTTGATTTGCCCGCGGACGAAACGCTTCCCGCTACTAATTCCAATGATTTTTTAACGCTTTTTCTTAATCGGAATGTTAAGAAGAAAATAATAAAAAGGAGCAAAGCAGAAATAAGAACAGAAATTACTTTCAAAATCAAAAGATTTTCCTCCCAGTCGGAAGAAAGAAAGTAGTCATTGATTTTTTCCTGAATTTTAAGAAGTTTTGTAAGCATAAATTTTTATTTGGGGACAGTCCCTGTTGCGGGGACTGTCCCCAAATTCTCATAAGCGCGCGCTATTTTAAAAATATCATTTTCTCCAAATTGTTTACCTATAATTTGCATGCCTATCGGCAAAGGACTGTTGCTTTTAATAGGAATAGAGATAGCGGGTAAACCAGCTAAGTTCGCGGAAATTGTGTAAATATCCGAAAGATACATTGAAACAGGGTCGGCTATTTTCTGCCCGATTTTGAAAGCGGGCGTGGGCGCGGTCGGCGTGATTAAAACATCTACTTTTTCAAACGCCTTCAAGAAGTCGTTCTTAATTAAAGTTCTCACTTTTTGCGCTTTAAGATAATAAGCGTCGTAATAGCCAGCCGACAAAACATAAGTCCCGAGCATAATTCTTCTTTTGACTTCATCGCCAAATCCCTTTTGTCGCGTTTTTAAGTATCCACCCAATAAATCTTTGTCAATTTCCGAAAGCCCGTATTTAATTCCATCATAACGGGCTAAATTAGAAGACGCTTCGGCGGGCATAATAATATAGTAAACGGGCAAGGCGTATTCGGTGTGAGGCAAACTTATTTCCACAATTTCAAATCCCATTTTCTCGTATTGAGAAATTGCCCCCCTCACCGCCTCCTCCACTGCCGAGTCAATCCCCGCCACAAAATATTCCTTAGGAATTCCTATCTTAAGATTGGAAACCGAGTTTCCGGCGGAAACTTGGTTTCCGAAATTAAAACTCGTCGCGTCCATTTCGTCTCTACCATTAATCGCCTCAAAAATAATCTGACAATCCTCGGTCGTTTTCGCGAGCGGTCCGATTTGGTCCAAAGAAGAAGCGAAAGCGATGAGCCCATAACGAGAAACCGAGCCATAAGTCGGCTTTAATCCGGCCACCCCGCAAAAAGAAGCTGGCTGGCGGATAGAACCGCCTGTGTCAGAACCCAACGCGTAAATACACTGGTCATCGGCGACAGCCGCCGCGGACCCGCCCGAACTTCCGCCTGGAACACGACTCAAATCGCGCGGATTTTTAGTCGGACCAAACGCCGAATTCTCGGTTGAAGACCCCATCGCGAATTCATCCAAATTTGTTTTGCCAACAAAAACCGCGCCTTGTTTTTTAAGTTTTTTAATAACTGTCGCGTCATAAGGCGCGATGTAATTTTCCAAAATTTTTGAGGCGGCCGTACACTGAACGCCGTCAATCATGATATTATCCTTAATCGCGGCAGGAATGCCCGCCAAAAGACCAATTTCTTCGTTATTAGCAATCATTTTGTCCACCTTTTTGGCTTGCGTCAACGCCATTTCTTCGGTCAAGACCAAATAGGCGTTAATTTCTTGATTACGCCTTTTAATCTGCCCCAAAACCGCCTCGGTCAGTTCCACCGAAGAAAATTCCTTCTTCAAAAGGCCTTGATGAGCTTCTTTAATTGTAAGTTGATTGAGATTCATAATATCGCTTTTACTTTCACATATCCATCTTTCGTTTCTGGCGCCGCGTTCAATAATTTTTCTCTTTCCCTTTCGCGCTTCACTCTCCCTTTATCCTCGCGGACAACATTTTCCAACCCCGTCACCTGCGCGGTTGGCTCAATTTTATCCGTCTTGACTTGATTCAATTTATCAACAAACTCTAAAACAGCCGAAAGTTCCCCGGCAAATTTTTCCTTTTCATCCTGGCTCACTCCCAACCGAGCCAGCCCAGCCACATATTCAACTTCTTTTTTTGTGATTTTCATAACATTCTTAAAAACTCCTTCTCGTTAATAATCTTCACTCTTAACTTCTCCGCTTTGGCGTATTTTGAGCCGGGATTTTTTCCAGCGACAACAAAGTCGGTTTTTGGGGAAATTGAACTAGAAACACTTCCGCCCATTTCCCTGATTTTCTCTTTCGCTTCTTCTCTAGTGTATTTTTCCATCTCGCCCGTTAAAACGAATGTTTTTCCTTTAAATTTTAAATTCGCTTGCCGAGGCGCGAGCGCTTCAACTTCAATCCTATAACGATTCAACTCTTTAAGCAAATTGATATTCCGTTTATCTCTAAACCAAGCATATATCTCTTCCCCCCCCACTTCTCCGATGCCGTGGATGTTTTCCAAATCCTCAAGCGACCGACTCTGAAAAAAATCCATCAAGTTCTTGGTATTTTTAACCTTCGCGCCAGAGTCCTGAATTAGACGCGTTAATAAAAGCGCTGTTTCTTCGCCAACATAGCGAATGCCAAACGCGAAAATTAATTTAGGAAGCGCGATTTTTTTGCTTTTCTCAATCGCATCTACTAAATTATCGGCTGATTTCTCGGCGAACCTCTCTAAAGGAATTAAATCGCCCCGCTCCAAAGAAAAAATATCAGATGGCTCGGAAACCATCCCTTCATCCATTAATTGATTGACTATCTTTATCCCCAGCCCGTCAATATTAAAGCCCTTTTTTGAAACAAAATGCGCTAGCCGCTCTTTTTGTTGAGCGCCGCAATTCTTGCCAACGCAACGATGCGCCACTTCGCCCTCGGAACGGATAACCGCCGAACCGCAAGCGGGACAAGTTTTTGGCATTTTAAATTTTTTCTCATCGCCCGTTCGCAAATTTTTAATTACTTCCGTGATATGAGGAATGACATCACCCGCGCGCTGGACAATTACCGTGTCGCCGATTTTGACATCCAACTTTTTAATTTCATCCTCATTATGCAAGGTCGCCCGAGTAATCAAAGCGCCTCCAATTTTGACTGGCTTTAGTAAAGCGACTGGCGTTAAAACGCCTGTCCTGCCCACTTGGATAATAATATCCTCAACAATAGTCGTCCCTTCTTCCGCCGCGAACTTGAAAGCGATCGCGCCCCTCGGCGCTTTCCCGACCGCGCCCAATTTAGAAAAAACTTCGTTGCTGTTAACGCTCACAACAATTCCGTCAATTTGATAGGCGAGTTTGCTTCTTTCTTTATCAATTTCCCGCCAAAGATTAACAACTTCCGATAAATCAGAACAATATTTATCCTTCCCGACCTTAAATCCCAAAGCGCGCGCGATTTGATGTTTGTCTTGATGCGTTTTTTGACCCAAATCGGTCATGACATCATAGGCCAAAAAATTCAATTTTCGGGAGGCGGCGATTTTCGGGTCCAACTGCCGAATGCTTCCCGCCGCCGTATTGCGCGGGTTGGCGTAAAGAGGCAGACCACTTTTGGCGCGTTCTTGATTAGCGGCCTCAAACGCTTTTTTTGACATATAGACCTCGCCGCGGATAATGATTTCTCCCTTCTCAATCAACGCCTTGGTTTTTTTCTCAATTTCAGGCGAAGAAAAATCCTGGCGAATTTCTAACTTCAAAGGAATGGAAAAAATTGTTTTCAAATTCTGCGTCACATCCTCGCCCACCTTCCCGTCCCCGCGCGTGGCTCCCTGAAAAAAAACTCCATCTTTGTAAATCAAACTCACGGCGAAACCGTCCACTTTTAATTCTGAAAAATAATCTATCTTTTGGGCGGGCGCCAATTTCTGAATCCTCTCCCGCCACTCATCCAATTCCTCATCCGAAAAAACATCTTCCAAAGAAAGCATGGGCAAGTTATGACGGACTTTTTCAAACTTATCCAACGCCTTCCCACCCACCCTCTGCGTCGGCGAATCGGAAGTAATTAAATCCGGATACAACCGCTCCAACTCCGCCAATTCATGCTTCAAAGAATCCAAAGCCGCGTCGCTCATAACAGGCGCGTCCAAAACATGATACCGATACCGATGCTCATTAATCACATCCCGCAATTTGGCTATTCTCTCTCGGGCTTGTTGTTTATCCATACCTTTATTATATCCTAAAACTATCTATTTTCAAGAAATCAATTTTGGAGTAATAGTGTGTTAGACCTCGTGTGTTAAATTAAAAAGGTCAGACCTTTCCATTAGTTTGTCACTAAATAATAAGCAGTCGCGAGAATGTCGTTTTGAAAGGTCTGACCTTTTTAATTCAGTCCCCAAACAACCATTTTTCAAGAAATGTCAATCTTTGCGGGAGGGGGTGGAGGTGGTATACTAATTTTATGTCCTTCACTCATCTTCATGTTCACTCGCACTATTCTCTTTTGGACGGGCTCGCTAAAATCGGGCCTTTGTTGGATATGTGTCAGGAGTTGAAGATGCCTTCTATCGCTTTAACCGACCATGGCTCTATGTATGGGCTGGTTGAATTTTATCGGGAAGCGAAAAAGAGAGGAATTCGTCCAATTTTAGGAAACGAAATGTATATTGCGCCCAATGGAATGTTCCAAAAAAGGCCGAATATTGATAATAAATCGTATCACTTGGTTTTGTTGGTTAAAAACGAAGAGGGCTATCGCAATTTAGTTAAACTGACGACCAAAGCGTATTTAGAGGGCTTCTATTACAAGCCGCGCGTTGACAAAGAACTTCTTAAAAAACATAGCAAAGGGTTAATCGCCCTTTCCGCCTGTATTGTCGGAGAAATTCCTCGGACAATTATCAACGGCCACTTGGACGAGGCGGAAAAATTGGCGCTTGAATATCAGGAAATATTTGGCGCGGGCAATTTCTATTTAGAAATCCAAAACCATCCTGATTTACCTGAACAAAGAATCGCCAACGATGGAATAATTAAAATCGCGCGAAAAAACAATATCCCCTTGGTCGCGACGAACGATGTTCACTATATCAAACCCGAAGACGCCGAAGCGCAGGATGTTTTGATGAGCATCCAAATGGACAAGAAAATGGACGATGGAAACCGTCTCTCTATGAAAGAAAACGATTTTTCCTTGCGGCCGATTGAGCGAATGGTCGCGGATTTCAAAGACACGCCTGACGCGATTTCTAATACCCAAAAAATTGTCCAGCAGTGCGATTTTGGATTTGTCCTTGATACAATTCAACTCCCCTCTTTTGAAGTTCCCAAAGGAGAAACGCCCGACGGCGTTTTGGAAAAAACTTGCCGCCAAGAATTGAAGACCCGCTATCCGGACGGAACAAGCAAAGAGATTATAGAACGGCTTGATTACGAATTGAAAATCATCAACAAAATGGGTTTTGCTTCATATTTCCTGATCGTCTGTGATTTCGTGGACTGGGCGAAGGAGCAAGGAATCGGAGTCGGCCCAGGCAGGGGTTCAGCCGCGGGCTCGCTTATCGCCTTTTTGCTTGGCATTACAGAAATTGACCCGCTTAAATACAATTTGCTTTTTGAACGGTTTTTAAATCCCGAGCGCGTTTCAATGCCTGATATTGACTTGGATTTCGCCGACGACCGCCGCAACGAAGTCATTGAATATGTCGCGAAAAAATATGGGCAAAACCATGTCGCCCAAATTATTACTTTTGGGACGATGGCGGCGCGCGGCTCTATCCGCGATGTCGGACGCGCCCTTGATTACCCTTACATCGTTTGCGACCAAACGGCGAAAATGGTTCCCTTTGGCTTGTCGCTCAAAGAGGCCGTTTATGAATCGCAAGAACTTCACAAAGCGTACGAGTCAGACCCGCAAATTAAACGGCTGATTGATATGGCGATGAAACTTGAAGGGGTTGTCCGCCACGCCTCAACCCACGCTGCCGGGGTTGTGATTACGAAAGAACCGCTTGATGATATGGTTCCCTGCCAACGCTCCGGCAAAGATGACCAAACGATCGTGACACAATATGAAATGCACGCGATTGAACAATTAGGCCTCTTAAAAATGGATTTTCTCGGGTTAAAAACTTTGACGATTATTCAAAACGCGCTTCGACAAATTAAAGAATTAATCGGAAAAGATATTGATTTGGCTAATATCCCCATGGACGACGAAGAAACATTCAAGGTCTTTCAGGAAGCAAACACGACTGGCGTCTTCCAATTGGAATCAAACGGAATGAAGAGATATTTAAGAGAATTAAAGCCAACCCAATTTGAGGATATTGTCGCTATGGTCGCGCTTTACCGCCCCGGTCCAATGGAATTTATCCCCGACTTCATCGCCCGCAAGCATGGACTAAAAGAAGTCAGATACATCCACCCACTCCTTGAACCAATCCTAAAAAACACTTACGGCGTTTGTGTTACTGGCGACTCTTTTGTCCAAGAAGCAAATCCTGGCGGAATATTGCGCATAGACGAAGCGATTGGTTCTTCTAAGCAACTTTATGTTCAATCATGGAACGGAAAATCTTTCGTCAAAAAGAAAATTATTAATAAATTTATTAACGGGATAAAAAATGTTTATGAAATTCGATTGCGAACAGGAAAACAAATCAAAGCTACTGCCGACCATGAATTTTTAACTCCGGATGGATGGAAAAAATTAAAAAATCTGGAAAAGGGCGACTTTATCATGACCCCTAAAAAACTTTTTTCCGGAATAAAGAAATTCAACGAAGACAAACTCAAGGTTTTGGCATATTTAATCGCCGACGGCGCTCTGTCAAACCATAATTCGTGCTATTTAGTTAATAAAGACGAAAAAATATTAAACGATTTCAAAAAACGCGCTAACGCCTTTGATAATCTAAAAATCACATTCAGCGAACATATTAGAGGCGTCAAGCGCGCCAATCCATCAAAGAAAATTACCACCAAATACCATCAACCTAATAGTTTGTTGGAATGGATGAGAGAGTTGGGGTTGAAAGATAAAAAAGGCGGCAAAAAGTCAGTTGACAAATTTATACCAAAATTTGTCTTTGAATTAGATAATCAATGTATCGCGGCGTTTTTAGCGACTTTTTGGGACTGCGATGGCGGGATATCGCTAAAATCCGCCTATCTAACCGCGATTTCCAAAAGAATTATTTACGATCTCCAAACTCTTTTATTAAAATTAGGCATCAACAGTCATATCTACAGAGTGGAAAAATATAAAAACCAGCGCGATGAGATGATACAATCTTATCGGATAATTATTTACAATTTGCGAGAATTCTATAATCAAATAGGCCATCTAATGATAACTGATAAGAAAAAACGACTTGCTGAATATTTAAAGCGACCAATAGAAGATTGCAAGGAATTTGTTCCGAGAAAACCGTTTCTTAAAAAAATTATTGAATATCAAAAAAAATATTCCATTTCGCAACGATCTCTCTCAAATATTTTGAAGATAAGTCGAAAGGGATTTTTTGGCAAAGAAGGAAAAATAAAAAATCGCTTAAATTTGCAAGTAGCGAATAAAATCGCTTATTTCCTTAAAGATAAAGAATTAATAAATCTATGCCAAAACAAACATGCGAGATGGGAAGACATTGCTTCTATTCGGCGTAAAGGAAAAGAAAATGTTTATGATTTAGAAGTGGAAGGAACACATAATTTTATTGCCAACAACATTATTGTACACAATTGCGTATATCAAGAACAGTTGATGAGAATCGCGCGCGATTTGTCGCTTTTTACTCCGGCTGAGGCGGATACGCTTCGCAAAGCGGTTGGAAAGAAAATTAAGAAACTTTTGGACGAGCAAGCGAAGAAAATGATTGACGGAATGATTAAGAATAATATCAGCCGTCAAATCGCCGAAAAGGTCTGGCAGATGGTAGAACCGTTCGCTGGCTATGGATTTAACGCCGCCCATGCGACTTGCTACGCCCTAATCGGCTACCAAACCGCCTATCTTAAAGCCCACTACCCAACCGAATTTATGGCGGCCGTCATGACCTCCGACCAAAACGATATTGAAAGAATTTCTTTTTTGGTTGATGAATGTAACCAAATAGGCGTCAAAGTTTTACCTCCTGACATTAATGAAAGTAACCACGATTTCACCAAGGCGGGAGATAGAATCATTAGGTTTGGTTTAAAAGCGGTCAAAAATGTGGGTGATAATGTCGTTCATGCTATTGTTGAAGAAAGAAAAACAAACGGCGCCTTCAAATCAATCACCGATTTCTTGGAAAGAGTTAATTCAAAAGACCTTAATAAGAAATCGCTGGAAAGTTTGGTTAAATGCGGCGCGTTTGACGCCTTTGGAGAAAGAAATCAACTTTTGAACGCTGTTGAAATGATGTTAAATTTGGCGCGCGAATCGCAAAAAAACAAAGCGAACGGACAAATCAGTTTGTTTAGCGACCAACCAATGGTCGCGCCGTCTTTCAAATTGCCGTCCGCCCCTCCCGCGGAAAAAAAAGAACTGCTTGGTTGGGAAAAAGAACTGCTCGGTTTGTATATTTCCGAACACCCCCTTAAAGCGTATCAAAAACAATTGGCGGGAAAAACTATAAAATGCCAGAGTATTTCCAAAAACCACGCTGGCACTAGAATTAAAGTCGGAGGTATTATTAACCGTATTAAAAGAATTAATACGCGAACAGGACAACCGATGCTTTTTGTTGAAATTGAGGATATGACTGGACGAATAGAAGCGTTGGTTTTCCCAAGCGTCCTTGCGAAAAACCCCGATATCTGGCAAGAAGAGACGATTGTCCTTCTTGGAGGTCGTCTAAGCGACCGAAACGACGACTTGAAGATACTTTGCGATAGTGTTAAAGTAATAGAGTAAATTATGTTTAAACTACTAAAAATTGAAATCATTCGCCATTCTTTGGCTCATATTCTCGCCGCGGCTGTTCAAAAACTTTATCCGGAGGCGAAGTTTGGCATTGGTCCAATTATTGAAAACGGATTTTATTATGATATAGATTTTACGGGGACAGATTTTACGGGGACAGTCCCCGCAAAGCAGGGACTGTCCCCTGATGACCTGCCTAAGATAGAAAAAGCGATGAGAGGACTAATTCAAAGAGGCGTAAAATTTGAAAAAGAAGAATTAAACGCTGAAGAAGCAATTAAATTATTCAAAAAATTAAAACAGCCGTATAAGGTGGAATTGATTCAAGATTTAGAAAAGGTCACTATCTACAAGACCGGCGACTTCACTGACCTTTGTCTTGGCCCTCATGTTTCTTCAACTAAAGAAATTAAATTAGACACTTTTAAATTAACGAAAATCGCCGGCGCTTATTGGAGAGGCGACGAAAAAAATAAAATGCTGACGCGGATTTACGGCATCGCCTTTGAAAGCAAAAAAGAATTGGACGAATATCAAGCGATGGTGGAAGAAGCGAAAAAGAGAGACCATCGAAAATTAGGCAAAGAATTAGATTTATTTGTTTTTTCCGATTTGGTTGGTCCAGGATTGCCTTTATTCACGCCTAAGGGGGTAATTATAATTGACGAATTAAAAAAACATATTGAATCGGTTTGTAGAAATTACGGTTTTGAAAAAGTAATGACTCCTCATTTGGCCAAAATAGAATTATTTGAACTTTCGGGACACGCCAAAAAATTCAGCGAAGAACTTTTTCATGTCACTTCGGAAAAAGGACATAAATTCGCCATGAAGCCGGTTCAATGCCCTCATCAAACGCAGATTTACGCTTCAAGGACAAGGTCTTATCGCGATTTACCGATCAGATATATGGAATCAGAGAAACAATACCGAGCCGAAAAAACGGGGGAAGTCGGTGGCTTAAATAGAGTTTACGCGATTACAGTTGAAGACGGACATTCTTTTTGTAAAATTGACCAAGTTAAAGATGAAATTAAAAATATGGTCAATATTATTAAAGAATTCTATACCGCCTTGGGTCTTTGGGAGAACCATTGGGTGTCTTTGTCGTTAAGGGACTATGACCACCCCGAAAAATATATAGGAGATTCAAAGGATTGGGATAAATGTGAAAAAATCTTGGCTGAAGTCGCCGACGAAATGAAATTAGACGCAAAAAGGATGGAAGGTGAAGCCGCTTTATATGGGCCAAAACTTGATTTTATGTTCAAGGATTCATTGGGCAAAGAAATACAAATTCCGACCGTTCAGTTGGATTTTGCCACGCCCAAACGCTTTGATTTGACTTATATCGACGAGAAAGGCAGAGAAGTAAACCCCGTTATGGTTCATCGCGCCATCCTTGGGTCTTATGAGAGATTTTTAGCGTTATTGATTGAACATTTTGCGGGCGCCTTCCCTGTTTGGCTCGCTCCCGTCCAAGCGCGAATTATCCCCATCAGCGAGAAATTCAACAAATACGCCAAGGAGGTCGCCAAACAATTAAAGAAAGAAAATATCCGCGTTGAAATTGACGAGAGCGACGAAACGCTTGGCAAAAAAATTCGCGCAGGCGAAACGCAAAAAATCCCCTACCTCCTTATCGTCGGCGAAAAAGAAGAAAAATCAAAAACCATCGCCCCCCGCCAAAGACAAAAAGGCAATCTCGGCGCGATGGAAGTTGGGAAGTTTATTGAGAAAATGAGGGAAGAGATTGAGGGGAAGAAGTAGTTTAAGGCAGGGTTTGGGGGCTGCCCCCGTTGCGGGGGCAGCCCCCGTTTTAATCCCAAGGGGACAGTCCCCGGAATAAAAAAAGCCACTCTTCTTTATAAAGAGCGGCTTTTTTTGTTTTTGAAAAGGTTAAAAGATAAAAGGTACAAGGTTAAGAAACTGCCCGACGAGCGCGCAAAAAGCCACCGCGACGGTCAGGAGAGCGCCAGCCGACCTCGAGCCTGCCACCGTACCAGTCGACACCCGGCACATGGCCATCAGAATAGCGCGAACCCGCGCAAAGAGTAACATTATCTCTATCTAAGTGTTTGCCAGTTTCTTTGAAATACTTGAGCTCGTGAATGAGTCGCTCTTCCAAAGTAATGCCTGGAATGTTTTTGTTTTTTAGGTCGTCAGCAGATAGATTTTTTAATTCTTCATCCGCTTCAACTCTGTCTCTGACCCAAATGGCGTAGGCGCCATTTTTGGCTGTTCTTTCGGATTCTACAATTTCATCCAAATTCTTGTCTGTCCATTTCCAACAGGGGAATAGTTCTTCGCATTTGTCGTAGAGCAATTGCGGTGTCATTTCTTTCGCCACGATAATCAGATGGTCAAAACCTTTTTGCTTGTTTGGAATTTGCAGGTTTGAAAAATCTGCTTCAATTCCAAGTTCGCTGTAGAAGTTTCGCCAGTCAACAATTAAAGCCGGAATGTTTGGTTTCTCCTTAAAAACTATTACTTTTCGCCCCTCAATAAGCATCTGTAAGCCTTGATTTACATCTTCTGGATTTAAGGCACCCTTGAAAAACCTATTTTCCAGTTCTCGCCGCCTTTTGTGAAAAATCTTCTCTTGTTCGTCTGTAACAACAAATTTTCTCGTCGTCATAACAAACCTCCTTTATCCAATTTTTAAGATACAATTTTCCGCTGAAAATCAGCAGACCCTACTTGTGTAAAATTATATGTTATCTTTCGTTATTTGTCAAATTTTTTAGATGTTTGGGGACGATGAATGGGGGCTGCCCCCGTTGCGGGGGCAGCCCCCATTTTAATCCCAAGGGGACAGTCCCCTCTGGGGGACTGTCCCCGGAACCTTATTCTGTAAGCACCCTCGCCCCTCTTTCTGTTACGGCAATGGTATGTTCGAAGTGGGCGGAGATGCTGTTGTCGGCTGTTTGGTAGACAAAGCCATCGGGGCCCTTTTTTATTTTCGGCTTTCCTATGGTGAGCATTGGCTCAATCGCCAGAACCATGCCGACTTTTAATTCGGGTCCTTTGTGTCTTTGTCCGAAATTGGGAATTTCCGGGTCTTCGTGGAGGCGGCGACCGATGCCGTGTCCGCAGAGTTCACGGACGACTTGAAACCCCTGTCCTTCAGCGTGACTTTGGACCGCTTGGGCGATATCGCCAATTGTTTTGCCCTGTTTAACCCTGCCAATCGCTCTTTTGAGCGATTTTTTAGTCGCTTTAATTAAACGGCCAACTTCCGGGTCAATCGCGCCAACCGGAACTGTCGCCGCCATATCGGAATAAAAATCATTGTAAAGAATACCCAAGTCCAAACTTAGAATATCTCCCTCAACCAATTTTCTGCCAGAAGGAACGCCGTGAACAATTTGTTCGTTAATTGAAGCGCACAAAGCGGCGGGAAAGCCCCGATAGCCCTTAAAAGCCGGCTTGGCGCCGGCGTTTGAAATAAGTTTCTCCGCGAGATTGTCCAATTCTTTGGTCGTTATCCCCGGTTCAACCTTGTTTTTCAATTCCCTAATAATCCCAGCCAAAATCTTGCCTGCTTGAGTCATTATTTCAATTTCTTGAGGTGTTTTTATGGAGATCATAGTAGTTTTCTTATATCCTCATAAACCTTCTCTATGGTTTGTTCGCCGTTGATTCTAATTAAAGCGCCTCTTTTTTCGTAGTAGTCAACTACTGGCTGGACATCTTTTTTGTAATAATCAAGACGGGCTTGAATCGCCTCGGGTTTGTCGTCGGAACGCGTTTCTAATTCTCCGCCGCATTTATCGCATTTTTTTAAATTCTTAAGGTCGTCCACCCAGGGAATAATCCGTCTGCAATCTTTGCAGACGCGCCTTTTAGTCAAACGCCCAAACGCTTCTTCTTCTGAAATATCTATTAAAAAAACTTTGATGTCTTTCCATTCATACCACTCAAAAACATCGTCCATTAGTTTCGCTTCCGCCAGCGCGCGCGGGCTTCCGTCAATAATGAGACCTTCTAAAACATTTTTGTTTTTTATTTCCTCAACTTTCGCGCTCCAAATTTGAAACATTAAAAAGGACGGCGCTAGTTCGCCGTCTTTTAAGACCTTTCTTAATTTTAACCCCGAAAAATCGTTATCTTTCGCCCTCTCTCGCAACAAATCTCCACTGCTTAAATAATCAAAACCAAACTCCTCCCGCAAACGAGTCGCCTGCGTTCCCTTGCCGCACCCCGAACGGCCGAATAGAATAATAATTTTAGGTCGGTTTGACATTTTAACGCTTGAATTTAATTAAATCATTTTTAGAAATACCGACTTGCCTTAAAATGCTTATAATTGTTCCCTTGGGAATATCTTTATTTTTAAATGGGACAGTGACCATTTTGCTATTAAGCGAATGACGAAAAATAAAATGACTTCCCGTGGAATGATCTATTTCAAAACCTTTTTCTTTGAGAATTTTGATTAGTTTCTTGGAAGTCAAAACAGGCAATTTAGACATAATTAAGCGCAAGCGAGATTTCGCTTTATATCTGAAATTTCCAAATCAACAGAACCAATAAAATCGTTTTCATCGCTTGGAATTGGTTCGTTGTGTTTTTTTAAACTGACTAAATATCCTTTTATCGCGTCTTCTGCCATTTTTTTTGCTTCTTTTAAATTCTTACCATAAGTAACACACCCAGGCAAACTAGGAACGGTCACCGTAAATCCGCCTTCTGGTTCTGGGCGCAAAATAATATTATATGAAAATTTTCTATCGCGCATAATTTCTTTATTATTCTTATTCTAATTCCAGCCCAAATTTTTGTCAATTTTTAAAATCCCTCGTAATCCCTCATTGTCAGTTGAGAATTGACTTGGCGGATTGTGTCTAAGACGACGGAAACGACAATCAGCAGGGCTGTTCCGCCAATGGCGAAACCGAAGGCGGTAATGCCTGTCGCGCCTTGAATGATTGACGGCAAAACGGCGATGAGACCCAAAGAAATGGCGCCAAAAAGAAGAACGCGGTTGAGGATAAAATAAAGAAAAGCGGCAGTCGGTTTGCCCGGTCTGATGCCTGGAATAAAACCGCCCATTTTTTGCAGATTATTAGAGACATTATTTGGGTCAAAAGTGACCGCCGTGTAAAAGTATGTGAACAAAACAACTAAAGCGAAATATGTAATTCCGTAAAACCACGGGTCTTCAAAAAGTCCGCTCACTATTTGCGAAATACGCGCAAGCCAGCCAATACTGGAAGCGCTCAAGAACCCGGCGACCATTCCAGGAAAAAGCATAATTGACAAGGCGAAAATAATTGGAATAACGCCCGCTGGATTAACATTTAATGGCAAATAGGTGGAAACGCCGCCATAGACCTTGTTGCCCCGAATTCGTTTTGCGTAAGAAACGGGAATATTGCGCCGCCCTTCGGTAATGACCACAACGGCGGCCGTAATAACTAAAGCAACAGCGAAAAAAGCAAGATAGGAAGGAATTTTAGAAACATCATAAGTAACCGCCAATTCTCTGATTGACATTGGAACGCTGGAAATAATTCCCGCAAAAATTAGCAAAGAAACTCCATTTCCAATCCCTTTTTCTGAAATCATCTCGCCCAGCCACATTAGAAATCCCGCCCCCGCCGTAATAACAGTAATAGAAGTAATCCATTGCAAAGCCGACAAAGAATCAAGAATTCCCTGTCGACTTAAAAGCGTGAGCATTCCGTATGATTGAAGGACAGCCAAAGGAACCGTGAGCATTCTGCCGTACTGATTAAACTTCTGCCTGCCCGCTTCCCCTTCTTCTTTGTAAATCGCTTCCAACGAGGGGAAAATCATCGTTAATAATTGCATAATAATCGTCGCCGTGATGTACGGACCAAGCCCAAGCATGCTAATTGACAAATTACTCATCGCTCCGCCCGTGAAAATATTCAAAAGACCAAACAACTGATTATTTGAAAAAAACTGACTTAGTCGTTCTATGTCAATGCCTGGCACGGGAATGTTGGCAACGATGCGAAAAACAACCAAAATAAACAAGACGAACAAAATCTTTTGGCGCAAGTCCTTAATCTTGAAAATTTGGGTAATTTTATTTAGCCACTTCATCTGCTTCTTTAATTCCTAATTTCTCGCGCGCGCTTTTTGAAAAAACAACGCCGCTGAAAACAAGTTTTTTTCTTAATTTGCCAACACCTAAAATTTTAATCTTGGGAATTCTCCCTTGTATTCTGCGAATCAATCCTTTCTCAAGCAAGCTCTTTGGGGAAATAACTTCCTTTTCTTCCCAATGAAAAGAAGAGCCGTCTTTAGCGAAAAATTTCTTGTCAAAATCGCCCAAATTGAAAACGACCGGTTTAATCATTAATTTTAACCGCGACAGTTTAGATCCTTTTTTAAGCTCTGTTTTCCCAATTTGCCCTCTCTTTTTCGGCAATCTTTTCACTAGCGTCGTATCGCCCCCAGCAAAACCTGGACGCGGCTTCCCACCGGCTCTTGATTTTTGCCCTTTCATCCCGCGGCCTGAATAAGTTCCTTTTTTGCCTCCCCGACCAACTCGTTTGCGGGACTTTTTCCAAGAAGTAGATTTTAATTGATGTAGTCTCATATTTATTTCGCGCTAATTGCTCTCGCGCTCGCTTTCTTTGACCTTAATAAACTCAGTGCCTTAATAGTCGCTCTAGCGTTATTAAGTTTGTTTTTTGTTTTGCCTAAAATCTTCCCTGAAACATTCTCGATGCCGGCCAGTTCGCAAACCGCTCGCACCGCGCCGCCCGCGACAATTCCTTTTCCTTTTATGCCTGGCTTTAGCAAAACCTTAGCGCTGCAAAACTTCGCTTCTGTTTTATGAGGAATCGTTCCATCAACTAAAGGGATATTAATTAAACACTTTTCCGCTCCAGCCACCGCTTTCTCAACCGCGACCGCGACATCTTGCCCCTTGCTCACCCCAACGCCAACATTGCCCTTTCTGTCTCCAATCGCTACTACAGCACGAAACCTAAATCGCCGTCCGCCAGCAACTACTCTTACTACTCGCGCGACATCAAGCAATTTTTGTTCGTATTTAGATTGTTCTTTATTTTGATTGAACATAATTTATAATCTAAAATTTAGAATTTCAGTCCTCCTTCTCTTGCTCCTTCAGCCGCCGCCTTAACGCGACCATGATATTTATATCCGCCTCTGTCAAAAACAACTTTTTCAATTTTCTGTTCGTTCGCCTTTTTCGCAAGCGCGATTCCAGCTTCCTTAGCTGCCTCTATTTTCGTTTTCCCTTTTTTATTAATTTTTAAATCATTAAAACTCGCCATCGTTTTTCCCGTTTCGTCATTAATTAATTGAAGATTAATATATTTATTACTGCGAAAAACCGAAAGACGCGGACATTTTTCAATCCCGATCACCTTCCCTCTAACGCGCTTATGGCGCTTATTCCTTTGATCTTGTTTTGTCATAATATTTATTCTGAACCAGCCGCTTTTTTGCCTGACTTCCTTCTAATAACTTCATCTATATATCTAATCCCTTTACCTTTATATGGCTCTGGCTTTTTCTGATCTCTGATTTTAGCCGCTATTTGACCAACCGCTTGTTTGTCTATACCCGAAACAGTAATAATATTTTTTTCCACCTTAAATTCAATCTTTTCAGGCGCCTCTATTTTGACTGAATGAGACAAGCCCAAACTTAAAACAAGCGTCTTGCCTTCAAGAACAACCCGATAACCAACGCCGTTAATTTCCAATTGCTTTTCAAACCCTTCGCTTACGCCTTGAATCATGTTGGCGATCAAGCTTCTAATGAGACCCCACAAAGCGGACGCGTCCTTCCCTTTCCTTTTCGGCGTCACCAAAAGTTCCTTATCTTTAATAGATATCTCTAACTCAAGAGGAATCAATTGAGATAACTCTCCTTTACTCCCTTTAACGACAACTTCTCCTTTGTCAAATTTAACTTCTACATTTTCAGGGATAATAATTATTTTTTTTCCTATACGCGACATAATAATATAAAATTACTTCTATCCTTTACCAAATTTCGCAAATAACTTCTCCTCCAAACCCTTTCTTTCTCGCCTCCGCGCTAGTCATTAACCCTTTAGATGTGGATATGACAGCGAGTCCATAGCCATGTCTTACTGGCTTAATATCGCCTTTCTTGATATAAATCCTTTGCCCTTGCTTGCTGATTCTTTTTAATTCTCTAATAACTGATTGATTTTCTTCATACTTCAATACGATTTTAATTGTTTTATTTATTTTTTTACCTTGCGAAGACACCGCGCCGACAAACCCGGACTTTTCGAAAACTTGAGCAAGACTAAATTTAAGTTTTGAAAACGGGATAGAGACCGTCTTGTGAGAGACGGCTTGCGCGTTCCTTATTCTTGTTAACATATCTGAAATTGGATCTGTCATAATTTATAATTTCTAATTTCGATACTACCAACTACTCTTCTTAACTCCGGGAAGTTCTCCTTTACTGGCTAATTCCTTAAAACAAATACGGCAAATCCCGAATTTTCTGAAAAACGCTCTTTTCCTCCCGCAACGAAAACAGCGCCGAACTAAACGGGATGAAAATTTCAATTTTTTATTTGCTCTAGCAATAACTGATTTTTTAGCCATAGTATAGTTCTTATTCTTGCCTTATCAATCCTATAATAGGAAAGTCCAATAATTTAAATAATTCAATTCCTTCCTCTCGGTTTTTAGACGAAGTTACCACGGCAATCTCTAGCCCAAAAATGCTTTTCGCGCTTTCAGCCGAAATTTCTGGAAAAATGATTTGCTCTTTAATGCCAATATTTAAATTTCCTCCTTGGTCAATATTTTTTAGAAGCAGGCCCCGGAAATCTCTGCTTCGCGGCAAAACAATATCAACCAAACGATCTAAAAAGTCATACATTCGTCTGCCCCTTAAAGTTACGGCTATACCAACAATCATTCCTTTCCTCGTTTTAAATGTTGCTACCGCTTTTTTCGCTTGGCGAAAAGAAGGTTTTTGCCCAACAATTGACGCCAAATTATTGACAATTTCTTCTTGCGCCTTATCGTCTTTTTTGTCGGGGTTAAATCCTGTGTTAATAACCACCTTCTTGATTCTTGGCGCCGCCAAATCATTTTTATACCCAAATTTCTCTTTCAACGCGGGTAATGCCTTTTTTTGATATTTTTCTTTTAGTCCTGACATATTAGTAGTTAGTTTATACCTCTTGCCCGCATTTTTTGCAAGTTCTATTCTTTTCTTGCCCTGTAATTTTATATCCAATTCTCGTTGCTTGGTTGCATTTAGGACAAACAAACTTAAGATTTGAGCTATCAAGCGGTCTTGGAATTTCAACAATTTGCCCTTTCTCCCCTTGCTTTTGCGCGCGCCGATGCTTTTTGACTATATTAACCCCCTCTACCATCGCCTTATTTTGACGCGGAAAAGCCTCAAGAACTTTGCTTTTCTTGCCCTTGTCTTTCCCTGTAATAACTAAGACCGTATCGCCTTTTTTAATCTTCATAATACTTCTGGAGCTAATGAAACAATTTTGTCAAAGCCCCTCTCTTTTAATTCACGCGTAACTGGTCCAAAAATACGACCTCCTTTTGGATTTTTCCCGTCAACAATAACCGCCGCGTTTTCGTCAAAGCGAATATATGAACCATCCGCGCGGCGAAATTCCTTTTTTTGTCGGACAAGAACGGCTCTAACAACATCTTTCTTTTTGACCACCTTCCTAGGATCAGCCGTCTTAACGGCCGCGACAAAAACATCGCCAATTTGAGCGTATCGTCTGTGGCTTCCGCCTAATATCTTAAAACACTCTATTGTTTTAGCTCCAGAGTTATCCGCTACTTTTAATTTTGTGCCTGGCTGTATCATAAATAAAAATTTTCAATTTCTAATTTTCAATTTTCAAACAATTTCTTAATTTCTTAATTTTCAAAAATCTCAAATTTCTTTTCTTCTATTCTTTTTTTGTTTTTCTTATTTGAAAATTTAATCATTGAGAATTGTTTGGAAATTGAGAATTGAAAATTGGAAATTACTCTTTACTCTTTACTGTCCACTTTTTGTTTTTGCTAATCGGACGCGTTTCTTGGATAATGACCTTGTCTCCTTTTTTGTATTCATTTTTTTCGTCGTGCGCTTTGTACTTTTTGCTAACTTTATATCTTTTCTTGTATTTCGGATGCTCTTTATATCTGGTCACCAAAACCGTGATGGTTTTATCCATTTTATCACTTGCCACTATTCCCTTAAGAAAACGGCCCTTTTTTTCTTTTTCTTTAATCATTTTTTTTTGCTTGTAAAATAGTTAAAATTTTAGCAATATCTCTGCGCAATTCTCCAATCTGTCCGGCGTTTTTAATCTTTTTTGACGCCAAATCAAACTTAAACTGACCAAGTTTGCGACGGTCTTCGCTTAATAAATCTTTCAATTCTTTTTCTGTTTTTTGGCGCAACTCTTTAATTTTCATGTTAATCAATTAATTTCGTGATAAATTTCGTTTTCATTGGAAGCTTATGGCTGGCGCGACGCATCGCTTCTTTCGCCAAATCCTCCGGAACTCCATCCATTTCAAAAATAATTCTTCCCGGTTTAATCGGCATAACATAATGGTCAACGCTTCCTTTGCCGCCGCCCATAGGAACTTCTATCCCTTTTTGAGTTACCGGCTTATCGGGAAAAACTCTAATCCAAATCTTGCCACCCCTTTGAACATATCGTGTCATCGCTCTTCTTGCCGATTCAATTTGGCGGGCGCTCAACCAACATTCAGCCATTGCTTTAAGCCCATAAGAACCGAAAGACAACTTCGCTCCGCGAGTTTCTTTCCCTTTATTCCTTCTGCGGCCCTTTTGCCATTTCCTATGTTTTACTTTCTTTGGGGATAACATAAATCAATTAATATCTACAACTTTATCAAAAATCTCTCCCTTATAAATCCACACTTTTATTCCAATCGTTCCGTAGGTAGTGTAGGCGGTCGCTTCAGCATAGTCAATATTAGCGCGTAATGTTTGAAGAGGCATTCTTCCTTCTTTAATACATTCTTTCCTCGCGATTTCCGCTCCGTTAAGCCGCCCTTTCACTATAATTTTAGCTCCCAGCGCTTCCTTATTCGCCATAATCTTGCTCAAGGTCTGTTTCATCGTTCGGCGGAAAGGCATTCTTCTCTCTATTTGACCGGCTATTTCTTGAGCGACGATTCTCGCGCGGCTTGTTGGTTGTTTAACTTCCTCTATTTCTAAACGAATTTCTGTTTTAGATAATTCTGGTGTTTTTTTCTGAAGAAGTTTTCTAATTTCAAGTTTTAAATCCTCAACGCCGCTTCCGCCGCGTCCAATAACCAAGCCGGGACGAGCCGTTTTAACAATAATATTAATAAAATTAGCCGACCGTTCTATTTCGATAGAATCAACTCCGGCTTTTTCTAATTTTTTCGCGACAAAACCGCGCAGTTTAATATCCTGCTCTAATAACGCCCTATAATTCTTTTGATCAAACCAACGCGACCTCCAATCAGTGACCACGCCGATTCTAAATGAAAATGGATGAACTTTTCTTCCCATAGTGATTAATTTATATCTTCTTCCTTCTAAACATCTTTTTGCCCGCCCCCTCCGCTTGTTGACCAAAAATTCTTTTCTTTGAGCCTAAAGTTGTTGCATAAGGTTTTTCTGATTTGACTGATTTTGTTTTAAGAGATGGTTCTTTTTTTACTTTCGTTTCTTCTTGCGGTAAAATTTCAAATTTCTTTTCCGTTTTTTCTGGCTCGGCTTTCAAGATTCCCTTTTGTTCCAAAGACAAAATAATATGGCTGGTTCTTTTCATGATCCGTCCCGCCCTGCCCATCGCGCGCGGTCGCCATCGTTTCAGAGTTCGCCCCGCCTCAACAACGATACTCGCGATGTAAAGATTTTCTTTCGCTAAACCAGCGTTCTGCTTAGCGTTAGCAATCGCTGAATTTAAAAGTTTTAAAATTGGAACAGACGCTTTTTTGGTTGAAAATCTCAACTGCTTTTCTGCTTCCATAACCATCATTCCTCTAATCAAATCAGCGACCAACCTAACTTTTCTGGGAGATGTTCTTAAATTGTTTAATTTGGCGGTAATCATAATTATTATTTACGCGCGGCCGTTTCTTGTTCTTTTTGCATTTTGCCGCCATGTTTAACAAATTTCCTTGTCAAAGAAAATTCTCCTAATTTATGCCCAACCATATCTTCGGTAATGAAAACAGGAATGTGATCTTTGCCATTATGAACTCCAAAAGTAAAACCTACCATTTCGGGAGCAATAACACAAGCGCGAGACCATGTTTTAATAATGGTCTTATCGCCCAGCTTTAACTTTGATATTTTTTTCAATAGTTTTGGGTCAATGAATGGACCTTTTTTAAGTGATCTGCTCATAGTTATTTCCTTTTCTTTTTAACTCTTTTCTTGATAATTAATTTATCGCTGTGTTTCTTTTTTCTCGTCTTGACTCCATAAGCCAACTTACCCCAAGGCGTTTTCGGACCTCTTCTTAATCCAATTGACTGTCTGTTTTCTCCACCGCCATGAGGATGATCGCAGGGATTCATCGCTGAACCGCGCACCGTGGGTCGTTTACCCATCCAGCGGCTTCTTCCTGCTTTGCCGATCACAACCATATTATGCTCGAAATTGCTCAACTGCCCCAAACTCGCCATGCAGTTTTCCCTGATCATTCTCACTTCCCCTGAAGGAAGTTTAAGATGGATAAAACCGCCGTCGCGCGACATAACTTGAGCCGACGAGCCAGCCGAACGAACTATCTGTCCACCTTTTTTCGGTGTCAATTCAACATTATACACTTGGCTTCCCGGGATAATATTCTTTAATTCCATTCTATTGCCAATAGCAACAAGAGCCTTTTCCTGACAGATAATCTCATCGCCAACCTTGAGTCCTTCTGGAGACAAGACATATCTTTTCTCGCCATCTTTGTAATACAAAAGAGCGATAAAACAACTTCTATTGGGATCATATTCAATCGCCGCCACCTTTGCTGGAATATCTATCTTATCAGAGCGATTAAAATCAATCAAGCGATATTTTTTCTTATGACCGCCGCCCTGGTGCCGAACCGTAATACGACCGAGATTACCTCGACCTGCTTTTTGAACCAACTTTTTAGTTAGTTTTTTTTCCGGTTTTGCTTTAGTCAGAACGGAATAATCCACCACGGTCATTCCTCTCCTGCCCGGCGATGTTGGTTTATACTTTTTCATATATACAAATTAATTATCCTACAATTTCTATCTTTTCTCCTTTTTTGAGAGTTACAATCGCTTTTTTAAACCCCTTTTTAAGTCCACCCCGCCATCCCTCGCTTCTACCAACGCGTCTCTTTTTTGGCGCGGAATGAATAATATTAACCTTTTCCACCTTCGTTCCATAAAGGGCTTCAACCGCTTTCTTAACTTCGCTTTTATTCGCTTTTGGATAAATTTTAAAAGCATACTTGTTTTGCTCGCCCAAATAACTTGCTTTTTCGGTAATGTGCGGTTCTTTGATAACTCTATAGGCGGAGACGACTTTTTTAATTTTATTTAATGATGACATGAATTTTTATTGCTTGATATAAAATTTCTGGATTACTTTGATTGATTCCTTAGGCATAAGCAAATAATGATAATTTAAAATATCGTAAATATTTAAACTATCCGCTTGAATTGTTTTGATTTTTGGAAGATTGCGAGACGCCGTGATGATTTTTTGATCAACCGCCGGCAAAACAATCAAAACCCCCTTGTCTATATCTTTTTTAGCCCCATTTTTTAATTTATTTAAAATTTCTGCCATTTTTTTCGTCTTGGCTTCGGTTAAATCCAATTTATCCAATAAAATTATCTCCTCATCTTTTACTTTAGAGGATAAAGCCATTAATAATGACTTTTGCTTCATTTTTTTATTAATTTTTTGGGTAAAGACCCTTTCATTTGTCGGTCCAAAAGTCACACCTCCGCCTTTCCAAATCGGCGAACGGTTTGAACCATGCCTGGCTCGGCCAGTTCCTTTTTGCCGCCACGGCTTCTTTCCTCCTCCGCTCACTTCGCTTCTGTCTTTCGTGTGCGCTATTGACTCTCTGGCGTTCGCTCTTTGCGCGTTAACCGCTTGGCAAATCAAATCTTGATTAATTTCCAAACCAAAAACATCGGCCGGCAAATTAACCTTCCCAACTTCCTCGCCTTCTTGATTGTAGACTATTTCTTTTAGCATTTTAAGAAATTATTATCTCCCCCGGACCGACTATTTCCAAAATTGTTCCTTTTTTGCCTGGGACCGCTCCTTTAATAGCGATGATTCCATTCTCCGTATCTATTTTGGCTATTTCCAAGCCTCTAACAGAGACCCTTTCGTCTCCCATTTTTCCAGCCATCCTCATACCCTTAAAAACTCTTTGCGGCCAACCAGAACCTATTGAACCCGGCGCTCTTAAGCAGTGCTTCGTTCCGTGAGAAGCGGGCATTCCCGCGAATCCATGCCTTTTAACCACACCCTGAAATCCTTTTCCCTTTGAAATACCAGAGACCTTAACTTTATCGCCTTCATTAAAAACAGAAATATTGATTTCGTCTCCGACTTTCAGGTCAATCTCTTTAAACTCCTTAAAGCCGCTAAAATTATTTTCCAAGTTCGCTTTTTTAATGTGCCCCTTTTGCGGTTTTTTAACCTTTCTTTCTTTAATTTCTCCGAACCCAACTTGAACGGACTGATAACCGTCTTTTTCTTTTGTTTTCGCCTGGACGACATAACAAGAAAGCGCCTCAACTAATGTGACAGGTATAACCTTTCCATCCTCGCCAAAGAATTGGCTCATTCCTAATTTTTTTCCTAAAATAAATTTCATATTGGCAAACAAAAACCGGGAATAGTCCCGGTTTGAGATGACTAAATTCGTTGAGATAAGATAATTTTAATAAATAAAAAGAAAAATACGCGTCATAAATTAGTTTTCGCTTACAACTAAAAAACTAAATCATTTTTATTTCAATATCAACGCCAGCAGGTAAACTTAATTCCATTAGCGCGTCAATCACTTTGTGCTCCGGATTAACAATATCAATCAGCCGCTTATGAATTCTCATTTCATATTGTTCCCGCGCGTCTTTGTTGACAAAAGGCGAGCGATTAACCGTATATTTATGAAATTCGGTCGGCAAAGGAACTGGTCCGCATATTTCAGCATCGTATCGTTGGACAACTTCAAGAATCTGCTTGACTGATTGGTCAATAAGCTTGTGGTCATACGCTTGAATTCTAATGCGAATTTTTTGTTTTGCTTCCGTTTCTTTTTTTTGCGCCATTGCTATTTGATAATTTTCGTCACTACGCCCGCTCCAACTGTTCGTCCTCCTTCTCTAATGGCAAACCTTTGCTTCTCCGCTAATGCGACCGGGGAGACCAATTTAACATTCAAATTCGCTGTATCTCCCGGCATAATCATTTCTGTCCCTTTTGGTAGAGTAACATCGCCCGTCACATCGGTTGTTCTAATATAGAACTGTGGCTTATATCCATTAAAGAAAGGTGTGTGTCTTCCGCCTTCCTCTTTGCTTAAAACATAAATTTCCCCTTCAAATTCCTGATGAGGAGTGATTGATCCGGGCTTGGCTAAGACCTGACCTCGGGTGATTTCTTCTCTTTTTGTGCCTCTTAATAAAACACCCATATTATCACCCGCTCTACCCTCGTCAAGTGATTTGTTAAACATTTCAATACCTGTAACAGTTGTTTTCTTTGTGTCTGTTAAACCAATTATTTCAACTTCATCGCCTACTTTAACAATACCTCTTTCGGCTCTTCCTGTCGCCACCGTTCCGCGACCTTCAATTGAGAAAACATCCTCAACGGGCAACAAAAACGGCTCCTCTGTCGCGCGAACTGGCTCGGGAATATCGGAGTCAACTTTGCTCATTAATTCCAAAATCGGACCACATTTATCACAATCTGTCTTGCCGCATCCGCATTCCAACGCTTGTAAGGCCGAACCGCGAACAATAGAGATTTTGTCTCCGTCATACTCATATTTACTCAAAAGCTCTCTAATCTCCTGCTCAACTAAATCAACTAATTCTGGATCATCGGCTTGGTCAATTTTATTTAAAAAGACAACTAAGGCGGGTAAACCAACTTGGCGAGCCAAAAGAATATGCTCGCGCGTTTGAGGCATCGCGCCATCAGGAGCCGAAACGACTAAAATACCGCCGTCCATTTGCGCGGCGCCGGTAATCATATTTTTAATGTAGTCAGCGTGTCCCGGACAATCAATATGAGCGTAATGCCTATTCGCCGTCTCATACTCAACATGTGTCACAGAAATAGTCAGACCGCGCTCTCTTTCTTCGGGAGCGTTGTCAATGTCTGAAACATCTCTGTCTTGCGCGACAAAACCGGCCCCTTTGAGGCATTTTAAAATAGCCGCCGTCAAAGTGGTTTTGCCATGGTCAACATGACCAATCGTACCGACATTAAGATGAGGCTTAGTCCTCTCAAATTTTTCTGCCATAATAATTGCGGTGAACAACGAACAAAGAACAGCGAGCAATAACGCGCTATTCAAAATTCTCTATCCACTTATATTAAATTTATTTTAATTCTACTTATAAAAATAATCTTACACAAAAAACAAACAATAGTCAATAGTTAGAACGGCAAATCCTCTATTTTGACTTCCTGATTGACTGGATTGCTGTTTTCCTCAACGACATTATTTGCCAAAACATCTTCTTCCTGAAAGACCTCTTTTTCATTTTCCCATTCAGTAAGTGTTTGGTTCGCCTCTTCCACCCCATTATCAAGTATTGTCACAAGATAAGTCGGCTCCCCTTCTTTCATAATAATACACTTTCCTCCTTCTTGTTGTAATATTTTCTTAATTTTTTCCCACATAGTTTTTTTATTTATTATCTCCAACGATCGCTTCAACGACGCTTTTAGGCGCTTCCATGTAATTCTCAAACTCCATATTAAAGGTAGCGCGTCCTTGTGTCAACGACCTAACTTGCGTCGCATAGCCAAACATATTTGCCAAAGGAATTTTAGCGCTAATCACCTTAACTTTGCTCGCGCCTTCGCCTCGATCTTCCATTGTTTCAATCTTGCCTCGCTTGGAACTTAAGTCACCAATAACATCGCCCATAAATTGTTCTGGCGTGACCACTTCTAATTTCATAATCGGTTCCAATAAAATCAAATTGGCTTCTTTCGCCGCCGCCTGCAAAGCGATTGAGCCGGCGATTTTAAAGGCCATTTCCGAGGAGTCAACATCGTGGTAAGAGCCATCATAAAGAGTGACTTTAACATCGACTAAAGGATAGCCCGCCAAAACACCCTTATCCATCGCTTCTTTAATTCCTTTTTCAGTCGCGGGAATATATTCTTGCGGGATAACTCCTCCTTTAATTTCATCAACAAATTCGAAACCCTTGCCTTGTTCTTGCGGTTCAATTCTAATTAAAACATGTCCGTACTGGCCGCGTCCGCCCGTTTGGCGAACATATTTCCCTTCCGCTTTGGCAGGTTTTTTGACTGTTTCTTTGTACGCAACCTGCGGTTGCCCGACATTCGCGTCAACGCCAAATTCTCGCATCATTCTATCAACAAGAACTTCTAAATGTAATTCACCCATTCCTGAAATAATTGTCTGTCCTGTCTCAATATCGCCCTTAATTCTGAAAGTCGGATCTTCATCGGCTAATTTCTTCAATGCAAAGCCCATCTTTTCTTGGTCTGCTTTAGTCTTTGGTTCAATCGCGATAGAAATAACTGGTTCAGGGAAAGTAATTTTCTCCAAAACAATTGGGTGGTCGGGATCAGTCAAAGTATCGCCCGTGGTCGTGCTTTTCAACCCAACAACAGCAGCAATGCCACCAGCGTAAACTTCTTTAACCTCTTCTCTTTTATTGGAATGCATCATTAAAATCCGCCCAATTCTTTCTTTTTTGTCTGTAATTGAATTAAGAACATACGAACCGCTCGTTAAAATACCCGAATAGACGCGGACATAAGCCAACTGTCCAACAAACGGATCAGTCGCCATCTTAAAAGCCAAAGCGGCAAATGGCTCCTCGTCTTTGTTCTCTCGGGTCATCATTTTTTCTTCGTCCCTCATATCAAACCCTTCAACCGGCGGCAAATCAGCCGGAGACGGCAAGTAATCAACAACCGCGTCAAGTAAAAGTTGAACCCCCTTATTCTTCAAAGCCGAACCGCAAAAAACAGGAACTAATTTATATCCAATAACCGCCTTCCGTAAAACGCGTCTTAAATCATCTTCTCCAATTTCTTCTCCGCCTAAATACTTTTCCATTAAAGCGTCTTCTTGCTCAACAATTTTTTCAACCATTTTGTTTCTGTATTCCGCGCTTTTCTCTTTCAAGTCCTCTGGAATTTCTTCTTCAGTCACTTCCTCTCCGCTCTTGCCGACGAACTTAAACGCCTTCATTTTAATTAAATCAATCACGCCCTCAAGATTTTCCTCGGAACCAATAGGAAGTTGCATCGCAATCGCGTGAGGCGTAAGCCGCTCCCAAATCGAGCGCAAACTCGTTTCAAAATTCCCTCCCATTCTATCAAGTTTATTAACAAAACAAATTCGCGGCACATTAAATTTGTCCGCTTGCCGCCAAACGGTTTCTGACTGCGGCTCAACTCCAGCTACTCCATCAAAAACAACCACCGCCCCGTCAAGAACTCTTAAAGAACGCTGGACTTCAACGGTAAAATCAATGTGTCCGGGAGTATCAATGATATTAATTTGATATTTATTTTTCTTTTCTCCGCCAGCAAAATATTCTCTCGGATTCCAAAAACAAGTCGTTGCCGCCGAAGTAATCGTAATTCCTCTTTCTCTTTCTTGCTCCATCCAGTCCATAATCGCTTCGCCTTCGTGAACCTCTCCAATTTTATGAGAAATTCCAGTATAAAAAAGAATCCGTTCGGATACGGTCGTTTTCCCGGCGTCGATATGGGCAATAATGCCAATATCTCTAACTTTTTCAATTGGATACTCTCGCATAAAAATAAATCAAAAAACTACCATCTAAAATGAGCGAAGGCCTTATTGGCGTCGGCTATTTTGTGCGTTTCTTGCTTCTTGCCTACAGCAACGCCTTCATTCCTCGCCGCTTCCATTAATTCTTCAGCAAGTTTTTCCGCCATTGGTTTGCCTTTTTTCTTTTTAGCCGAACCAATAAGCCATCTTGAGGCCAAAGCGATTTTCCTCTCCCCTCGCACTTCGCGCGGCACTTGATAGCGCGCGCCTCCAACCCGTTTCGTTCTCACTTCAACTTCGGGAGAAGCGTTTTTAATCGCTTGGTCAAAAACATCCAAAGGGTCTTTGTCTTTTACTTTTTCTTTAATAATATCAAACGCGCCGTAAAAAATACTCTGCGCGATAGATTTTTTTCCATCTTTCATTAGATAAGAAATAAACTTAGCAACCAAAGCATTCCCATATTTAGGGTCAGGATTAATTTCTCTTTTTATGTTTCTTTTTCTACGCATATATTTTATTCCTCCGCTGGCGCGGCCGCCGCTTCTCCTCCCTTTGCGGGAGCTCCGGCCTTTGGTCTCTTCGCTCCGTAACGGCTTCTCTTTTGCCTTCGCCCTTCCACGCCTCCAGTATCTAAAACACCTCTCACGACACGATAACGAACTCCGGGCAAATCCTTCGCCCGTCCGCCTCTGATTAAAACAACCGAGTGTTCTTGTAACTTGTGTCCCTCGCCAGGAATATACGCAGTCACTTCCATTCCATTAGTCAGACGAACTCTCGCCACTTTTCGCATAGCCGAGTTCGGCTTCTTCGGCGTCATCGTTTTAACTTGAACACAAACACCCCGTTTAAACGGAGACGAAATAGTGCTCGGCTTATTCTTAAGCGAATTAAAACTTTTCCAAAGAGCCGGGGCTTTTGGTTTCCTCTTCGCCGTCTTCCTCGGCCTCTTAATTAATTGATGAATCGTAGGCATTACTTAAACAAGTTATCAAATTATATCAACAATGTCAAATCTTCAATTAACTTTTCCTCTTCGCTCTTGTTCTTTCAATTCCTGTGAGGAATTTTTTTCGAAGGCGGATGCTTTTGGGCGTTATTTCCAAATACTCGTCTTCCGACATAATTTCCATTCCTCTTTCTAAAGTCAATTTCAAAGGAGGGACAAGTTTTAAGGCGTCGTCCGAACCGGAAGCGCGCACATTTGTTAAATTTTTTCCCTTAGTCGGATTAACAGATAAAGATTCTCCTTTGGAAGTGTTTCCGATGACCATTCCTTCATAAACCTCAATATTGGGGTCAATATAAATAGCGCCTCGACTTTGCAGGTTAAAAAGAGAAAAGCCAAGCGCCTTTCCTGTCGCCATAGAAACCATTGAACCAACGCTTCTTTTTTCAATCTCCCCCGCGTATGGCCTGAATTCAAGCGCGCGCGAGCATAAAATTCCCTCTCCTTTCGTGATAATAACAAACTCGTTTCTGTAGCCAAGAATTCCGCGAGTCGGAGCTTCAAAAATCAGCCGCGTATTTCCGTTTTCTGATTTCATCTCCCGCATCATACCTTTCCGCTTTGACATATTCTCAATGATTGTCCCCAAAAACTCATCTGGAACATCAATAATAACTTCTTCAAATGGCTCTTTTTTAACTCTGTCTTCTACTTTAATAATAACTTGCGGTTGAGAAATCTGAAGTTCGTATCCTTCGCGACGCATATTTTCAAGAAGAATCGCCAAATGCATTTCTCCTCTTCCAAAGACCCGAAAAATATCATTCGCGGAAAAATCAACTCTTAAGCCGACATTAACTTCCAATTCTTTTTCCAACCGTTCTTTAATATGACGCGTTGTTACGAATTTTCCTTCTCGGCCCGCGAAAGGAGAATTGTTAACTAAAAAATTCGCGGAGATAGTCGGCTCGTCCACAACAATCGCTGGAAGCGGCTCTTGGTCAACATTGGCGCAAATCGTTTCTCCAATATAGATGTCGGGGATGCCCGCGATCATAACAATATCCCCCGCGACGGCCTCCTCGGTTTCTTTTCTTTCTATCCCTTGAAATGTGTTAATTCTCGTAATTGACGCGTGTCGCGTTTCGCCGTTCGGTTTTTTAACAATCACTTTCGAGCCCGGCTTAATCACTCCCTCGTAAATTCTCCCGATCGCAAGCCGCCCCAAAAAATCGTCATAAGCCAAGTTAAACGGCTGCATTCTAAAAGGAAGCGATGTATCAGACAGCGCCGCCGGAACCTCCTCTAAAATCATATCTAAAAGAGGAGTTAAATCCTTTGATTCGTCCTCTAAATTTCTCTTGGCAATTCCATCCCGACCAATGGCGTAAATAACCTTAAAGTTTAGTTGCTCTTCATTCGCGCCAAGATCCATAAAAAGTTCCAAGACCTGCTCGTGCGCAAGGGCGGGGTTTGCGGCGGGTTTGTCAATTTTATTCAAAATGACAATCGGTTTCAGCCCAAGTTCCAATGACTTTTTCAAAACAAACTTGGTTTGAGGCATCGGACCTTCCTGCGCGTCTACAACTAAAAGAACTGAGTCAATGGACCGAAGCACGCGTTCAACCTCCGACCCAAAATCGGCGTGTCCTGGCGTGTCAACGATATTGATTTTCGTGTCTTTGTAGAAAAGCGACGCGTTTTTGGAATAAATCGTAATTCCCCTTTCCTGTTCAAGGGTGTCGCTATCCATTCCAACCGATTCGTCGCCAACCATCCCCGTCTGCCGCATCAAAGCGTCGGTAATAGCCGTCTTCCCATGGTCAACATGGGCGATAATAGCAATGTTTCTAATTTCCATATATAAAACCTCCGCAAGGAGGCCCTTAAGATAAAACCTAAAATAAAGATAAACTACTTTTTATCTTCTGTCAATCTAATACTGGGCGGCTAGAGAGAATCGAACTCTCGATACCTCTTCCACAAAGAGGAGTTTTACCACTAAACTATAGCCGCCATAAAAAAACATTTGGAAGCCCCGACATCCGTCGGGGCGCTGTTTTTTGTTGCCAAAATAAATTTTGGACAAAAAACGCGTGCCCCCGGCAGGAATCGAACCTGCAACCTGCGGTTTAGAAAACCGTCGCTCTGTCCGTTGAGCTACGGGGACATTTAGCTGTGGTATTATAACGAAAAACACAGAAAAGTAAAGAAATTAGGGGGCAGCCCCCCCGCATTTTAATTAAACGGGTCGGCGTATTTACTTGTTTGGACTCGGATAAGGGTCTCTTCCCTATTTTCTATTTCCCTCAAAACCTCATTCAACATTTCTTCGTTAACGACCGTTTTCTCAATCGTTAAAGTAATTTCGGCCGTGGTCGCCAAATAGATATATTTATAATAAATAAAGGCGTTACAAAAAAGAAGTGAAATTAAAATCGCTCCCAAAATCCAGCAGCAATATTTCTCCAAAAAAATATGCGTTTTTTCAATTGAAATTTTCGTCATTTCGTATAAATTTTAATTTCTAAATTGGTCTCTATATCCCCCTCTAATAATCTTTTAATATTTATCCCTTCAATTTCCATTAAACGATAAGGCGGATAAGGACTATCTTCTATGTTAGCGATAAAATTCAACAGTTCCGAAAAATCGCCCCAAAGAACAACGCTCAAAAAAAGAAACGGCTCTCCTTCGGAAGTCAGGAGCGACGGACTGGCTGTTTTTATTTCAAAGAGGTTGCCTGTTTCTTGCGCGATGCTTTCAATCGTGGATATAAAACCAACTGTTTCTTCCGCTCCAAGAAGCGCGCCTTCAATTCTTGATAAAGCATCCTGCTTTTCTTGAAAATCATTCCGCAATTCCTTAGCGAGGGATTCTCTTTTGCTCAGACCAGATAGAATCTCTTTGTTTGATAAATACCGATAAGAATAATCCGCGATTTTATTGACCAAAGGATAAATTACCGAAACAAAAACAAGCGCGAGAATAATGATCCCCAAAGCAATCATAAATATAATTTTTTTTTGGAAAAAGGTTATCATTGAATCGGCTTAAATGTAAAACTAAAATCTACATTCTCCTGTTTAATCAAATTAGATAAAGGAGAATTGACTTGGTCAAAAAGAGAACTTTCTTTCAAGGACTCCTCTAGCGATAAAATGTCTTTTCGTTCCGCCGCCCAGCCAATTAAATTAAGCGTATTGTCGCTTTTCCGATAAGAGAAATTATTAAGGCGCGCCGCGTCTGGCATAATTTCCGATATTTCTATTAGCGCGAGCGTCCAAGAAACCATTTTGTTTTGTTTAAGATAAATTTGGTCAAGAATTTTGTTTGTTTTTTGAATTCTTTCCTCAATCTTAAGCAATTCCTGCGTCCTCGAATCGCTCCTTTGAAGTACTATCGCCTCATCTTGCGCTTTGAGCATTATGGAAAGCGAGAAAAAAGAACCAAGTAAAAATAGAATAAAAACTATTAAAAAGGCGGAAATCGGAACGACTAAAAACGCTAACCAATGAATAAAATTAGTTAATTGAGCTTCTTTTTTTTCTTCGGGTGATAAAAGATTAAGTTTAATCATTTATTTAATAATTTCCTAAAGCCAATCCTATAGCCGTATTATAGGCAAGAATTTCCTTTTTAGGCAAAACAATTTTTTCCAAAATCCCTTCCAACGGATTGCCTAATTTAACTGGAATCTTAAGCGCGCTCTCAAGTTCAAAGGGAAGATTGATTAAAAGTGAATCGCCTCCGCAAAGTATAATCTGCGCGACCTTATTTTCTTCATAGAAATCAATATATTCGCTAATTTGCTTAGCAAGATCGTTAACAATTGGTTTTAAGGCGCGATAAACTTTGCCTTGCTTCTTTGTTTTGTCTAACCCAATTTTAATCTTTAATTGATTAGCTTCTTTCTCGCTAACCTTTAAGTCCTTCTCTATCGCTTCGGTAAAAAGCCGTCCTGAAGCGCGGATATGAGAAGTAAAACGAATCGCTTCAGCCGCGAAAACCACGCAGTTGGTTCCCGTCGCCCCCAAGTCAATAATAACGGACGGCTTGTGATCTTTTGATTTAATTAAACTTCTGACAACGGCGACTGATTCCGGCTCCAAAGCAATTGGATGAAGCCCGCCTCTTTTTAGAAAACTTGAATAACTATCAACTAAATCGCGCGGAGCGGCGGCGATCAGAACATCAATATGTTTAGAAGACACAACTATCGGCTCTATTACTTGCCAATCCATATAGACCTCGTTAATACTCATGGGGATATGCGCTTCCACTTCCCATCGGATCGCCTGCGCTATTTCTTCCTCTTTCATTCGAGGCAATTGAATAACGCGAATAAAAACTTTTTCTTCCGGCAAATTACAAACAACCCGATTGCCAGTCACTCCTCTCTTTTTCGCTTCCGCTAGCGCGCTTTTTAAAACACTGGCTAATTCTTTTTCTTTTTTGATTTCTCCGTTCTGGATAAGGCCACTCGGAATATCTTGCGTAGCAAAGCCAGACAAAGAAAACTCGCCTTTTTGTTTTTTAAATTGAATAATCTTAAGAGACCGATCGCTCAAGTCTAATCCAAAAGCCATTTTTTTCGAAAAATCAAACATAATGCTATTCTACCATTTTTTTCTTTTTCCGTCCAAAAAATATGAAGCAAGCAATATCCCACCGCTGTCTATTAAAACATCGCGTGCCGCTCCTTCGCGGGCGTTAATAAATGTTTGATGATATTCATCAGAACAGGCATAAGCGAAAGCAAGCAAAACGGCAAAAACAATAATTTTCTTTTTGCTCAAACAATGCTCTTTCAAAGCGTTAATTAAAAGAAGCGTCAAAACAAAATACTCCGAAATATGAGCCAACTTGCGCAAAACAAAATCCCACTCATTAGGCAGACCCGACTTCAACCCCGGCTGATGCGACAAAAAGAAAATCAAACCAGCCCACAAAAAAACCAACCCCCATTTCTTAATCTTTTTATTCATTTATTTATTAAAATATTCTAAAAGTTTATCTGCCGAGCGGGTGTTGAGGATGTCTTTTTTTTCAGCCCAACCGCGACGAGCGGTCGCAACGCCGAATTCCATCATTGAAAATTCCACGGAATTGTGCGCGTCTGTATTGATGACCAATTTAACTCCCGCGTCGGTCGCCTTTCTAATATAGATATCCCTTAAGTCCAATCGCTTGAAATGAGCGTTGACTTCTAAGGCAGTTTTGTTTTCACGCGCCGTTTTGAAGACCGCGTCAAAATCAAAACTGTATTCCTCTCTTTTGCGGATAACTCTGCCTGTTGGATGGGTAATAATATTGACAAACGGATTTTTAATCGCGTTAACCAGCCGTTTTGTCATATCCCTTTTCGTCATTTTGAAATTTGAATGAACGGCCGCCAAGACCAAGTCGGCCTTCGCCAAGACCTCATCTTTAATCGCCAATTCGCCGTCTTTTTTAATATCAACCTCGCATCCTTTCAAAATTTTAATCCCTGAAAGCCGTTTGTTGATTTTATCTATTACCGCCATTTGTTTGAGAAGTTTTTTCTCATCCAACGCGCCAGCTATTTTCAAAAAACCGGCGTGGTCAGTAATCGCTAGATATTGATAACCCATTTTTTGAGCGATTTTTGCCGCTTCTTCAATTGTCTGCGAGCCGTCGCTCCAATTGGTGTGACAATGGCAATCTCCTCTGATGTCACCGAGATTAACCAACTTCGGCAATTTACCTGATAAAGCCGCTTCAATTTCGCCCGTGTTTGTCCTTAATTCCGGCGCGATATATGGAAAGCCAATTGCTTCGTAAACCCCTTCCTCTGTCTCGCCCGCTATTTTTCTCTCTCCCTTGTAAACTCCGTATTCGTTTAATTTCAGCCCTTTTTTTCTAGCAATTCGTCTAGTTAAAATATTATGCTCTTTGCTTCCCGTGAAATACTGCAAAGCCGCGCCAAAACTTTCTTTTCCCACAATTCGCAAATCACAATCCAACCCGTCTCTAAAACGAATTGACGATTTTGTCGGGCCTTTCGCCCAAACCTTGGTTATCCCCGGCATTCCTATGAAAAAATCCATAACTTCCTTTGGTTTTGATGAAGTCGCGAGAATATCAACATCACCCACCGTTTCTTTCATCCGCCTAATTGAACCAGCCATGCTAACTCTGCTAATTTGAGGAAGTTTTCCAAGTTCGCCAATAATTCGCCTAACCCTCGGCAAAACCAAACCAAGCAAAAATCTCCCTTTGCCCTCCGCCGCGAAATCAATCGCCTGCAAGATATTTTTTTCGCTTTTGGCGCCAAAGCCCTCCAATTTTCCTATCTTCCCCGCTTGGGCCGCCTTTTTTAAATCCTTTAAATTTTTAACTTTTAATTTTTCGTAAAGAATTTTTATTCTTTTAGAGCCGAGCCCTTCAACGGCTCTTAATCCTTCCAAATCAACCGGACATTTCCTCTTAAGTTTTTGATAATCCTTAACCTCGCCTGTTTTAACAAACTCCTCCATTCGTCGGGCGATCCCCTCGCCAACGCCGGGAATATCCATTAACGCTTTTATCCCGCCCTCGCGATAAATTTCCTCTATGTCTTTTTCCAAAAATTCCAAAACGCGAGCGACGCGGGCAAAAGCAATCGCGCGAAAAGGCAACCCCTGCATTTCAAGCAAGTCGGAGATGCTATAAAAAATTTGAGACAATTCCAAATTCTTCATTTTTCTAACGCGCTACTTTGGATAAATTTTGCCTGCTGGCGTTCTAATTATTTTTTTATCTTTTGAAGATAATTCTTTTCTGATTAAAAGAGGCAAAAAAGCGCTGATTAAAAGGAAAACTATGACTCCGATAAAGAGAATATAAAAACCAAAACGATTAGCGACCACTCCACCTAAGGCGCCAGCGATTCCGCTTCCAAAACCGATTAAAGCGGCGCGAACGCTCCAGTCAAACGCTTCTTTGCCTCTATCAATATGGCGAGTGAAAATAGCTGTATAGCCGGGAATATTCATCCCCATACCAATAGCGTAAATCACTTGACAGAGGTAAATGTGCCAAGGAAGAAAAGAAAGAAGATACCCGCAAACAGCTAAGGCGGCTAAAAAATTACCGAGAATAATAAACCAAATATCATCTTTCTCGCCATGGTTTTTATCTAAATATCGCCCAAAAGGAATCACAACCAATGACAAAATAATCCAATAGATAGCGGCCGCGTATCCAACAACCGCGATATTGCCTCCCTGAATTTTTTCGGTCAAAAAAATCGCGAAAATAGGCGCCATAAAACCCAACCCCGCCCGCCAAAGCGACATCCGATAAAATTAAAACCTTTATAACTTTATTGATTTGTTTCATAATTCTTTCCCCCAAGGATGACAATTAGAAATTCTTTTTATTCCCAACCATACCCCCTTTAATGCCCCTTTTTCTTTGACCGCTTCATGAGTGTATTGCGAGCAAGTTGGGTTGTGGCGGCATCCGCCCAAAAACTTCAAAACAGGAAAAAAACCATGGTCGGGAGAAATGGTTTTCTGGTAAATTTTGATTAAAATTAAAACAATATTTTTCATGTGTTATAAATTAAAGGTCAGACCTTTCAAAAGTGACAAACTGATGGAAAGGTCTGACTTTTAATTTATTGCATATCTTATTTCATTATATCATATCCATATAATATAAAAAGCCGCCGCGTTTTTTCGCAGTGGCTTTTTGTTGAAATGAATTATGGATACAGCATTGTCAAAATTTGTCCCTTACTTTTTAAATATCCTCCCTTGCATTCTACCGAGAAATTTCTTTTACATTCATTACAAAAGAAATCAACATTCTCGTTATGTTCTCCGGAGAGCCCAAGAAATTTTAAGTCTCCGCTACCACAAGAGTGGACATAAGCATACACCCCCATATTGGCATAGTAATTATAAGCATTATCCATATTAATATTTTCCATTTCACCACCCCTTTTTTTATGAAAAAGTTAATGAACTAATTCAAAGGACTTTAACATTTTTATAGAATAAAGTCAAATTTTTAAAAACGGGTGTCCCCACGGGGAATCGAACCTCGATTTCGGCCTCCGGAGGGCCGCGCTTTATCCGTTAAGCTATGGGGACGGAAATAGATTGACTTTTGTTTCTTTTTTGGTAATCTATAAATAGTTCTTTTAAAGGAGGTGAGAGTATGGACAAGGGTTTGAGGTATGCGCGCTTAGTTCGTTTTATTATTCGTCGCGTCGCAAATTGCGGCTGCCGATGTGATTGCGGATGCGGGCACTGACCGACTTCAACCAAACCCCGACAAAACCGTCGGGGTTTAATCTTGTTCGGCTATCGGATAGCCGAATTGCTTGCGATAACGCCCAAGACCAACCAAAACATTAACTGCCCTTGCTGAATTGTCCAGAAGTAGTGGTCAAATAGAGCCATAAATAGAAATCCGAAGAAAACAATGACAAGCCCTATTATTTGGGGACTGTCCCCGCAACGGGGACAGTCCCCAAATATCTCAGACAAAATCAAAAAAAGAAACATAAGAAAAGCGATCAACCCGAACAACCCTGTTTCGCTGGCGATAAGCAAATAGATATTATGGACCGGCTGATAGAGCCAGGCAGACATTAAATCAAGCGCTTTGCTGATTTCCCAAACAAAATTTCCCTGACCTACTCCGAATAGAGGATATTGATTGATAATAGAAAGAGCCGTTTCATTATAAAAAGCGCGCAATCCAACCGCTTGCTCTGATGTTGAAATCGCGAACCGAGACGAAACTTCCGCCCCGGCCAAAAAAACAAAAAGAACGCTGCAGAAAACAATAAAGAGAAAGATAAGGATATTTCTTTTTTGTTTTAATAGAAGGATAAAATAAAGAGGGATTGTGATTAAAAAAACTAAAAGGGCGGTTCGCGAAAAAGAGAGCCAAAAAGCGAATATTATTAAAAATCCAGCAATAATCAAAAGACAATTCCAAACAAAAGATCGTTTTTTCGCGAGCCAGAGAGAATAGAGGCAAAAAATACAGAGTAAAAGAAAAGCCGCCAAAACATTTGGGTGAGGAAAAGAACCGTAAGGGCGCATAAGTGTCACTCCATCAACAATAATTTTAGCGACGCCGTTTATCTCCAGCCCTTTTTGCCCCGCGTATTGCCATAAAACAATCAACGACTGAGCAAACCCACTCATTACAAGCGCTTGGGAAAGGCGGGTAAAATTAAATAAATCTTTAAAATTATTTTTTAGATAGAAAAACAAAAGAGCAAATTCTAAAAGTTTAAGCCAAGAATAGAAACCTAATTGAATATTACGCGCCTGAATCAGAGAAACCAAAGCAATCGCCAAAAAAACAATCAGCCAAAAACCGCCTCTTGCGACTGCTCCCCTCGCCATCTTAATCCCATTCTTAAAAAATCTTTTTTCTCTGTTCCTCAAAAACCAAAAAAGAAAAAGAATTAAAATTAAAATATCGGTTAAATAAAGAAAAGCGCTCGTCCACTCATTAAAACCATTCTCACCCCACTGCCAAATCACTTTACGCGTTTGGAAGGGCAAACAGAAAACCAAAAGATAAAAAAATATTTTTTCTAAGAAAATCATAATTGTATGCTTATTAAATCTCCTCCTTAACTACTTTCCTGTCATCCCAAGGGATTTTTTTATTTCCTTCAACGCACATCCATAATTCGCATCCTTTGCCCGTAATAATAACCACATCGTCTTTTTCCGCTATTTTTAGAGCGTAGCGAATTGCTTCTCTGCGGTCAATAATTTTTTTAACCTCTTTATTTTTTATCCCTTCAACGATTTCGCTAATAATCTGGCTCGGGTCTTCGTCGTAAGGGTCTTCGTTAGTAATAATAATCATATCCAAATATTTTTCCGCGATTTTTCCCATTTCAGGTCTTTTCCATTTGTCTCTGCCTCCGCCCGCCGAACCAAGAACGCCTATTAATTTTCCATCAGACATTTTTCGCGCGGTTTGATAGACCTTTTCTAAAGCGTCTGGCGTATGAGCGTAATCAACAATTACTGTAAATAGTTCCTTAGTAACTATTTCTAAACGACCGGGAATGCCTTTTATTTCCCCTAAAGCCAACTTCATTTTCTCTAAAGAAATTCCTTCCGCCGTTCCAACCGCAATCGCCGCCAAGGCGTTAGAAATATTAAATTTGCCTAAAAGATGAATTATGAATAATGAATTATTAATGAAGAATGAAGAATAAGATTTTTTTATCTCGATTTTCTCTCCTTTTACGACGGGGGCTGCCCCCGCCACGGGGGCAGCCCCCTGTTGTAATGTGTATCCCCATTTTTCTTTCGCCGCGAATCGCAAGAAATAATGGCTGTTTGGGTCGTCTAAATTAACAATTGATTTACCATTTGGCTTAAGCGATTGAAAAAGTTTTCCTTTCGCTTTTTTATAATTCTCAAATCCGCCGTGGCTTTCTATATGTTCAGGCGTAAGATTAGTGAAAACAGCCGTATCAAAACCAATAAAACGATGGCGATGCTGTTTAATCCCCTCTGAAGTTATTTCCAAAACGGCGTATTGACATCCCGCCTCAACCGCCCGCCTCAAAAACTTATGGATTTTAAAACGACCAGGCATGGTCATTTTTAGATTGTTTAGCTCAATATCGCCGTTGGTTGTAAAATAGATAGACGACAAAGAAGCCGTCTTATATCCCGCCTTTTCTAAAATCTGATTGATTAAAAACACTGTCGTTGACTTGCCATTCGTCCCTGTCACCCCGATTATTTTTAGTTTTCGCGAGGGAAAGCCATAAAAAACCGCGCCCAAAAAAGAAAGCAGGAAATGATAGGCGCTTAAAAGAGAGTTGGGAGTAATTTTTTTAATTGTATTTTTCATAATAATTTGTTATTTGGGGATTGTCCCCTCTTGGGGACAGTCCCCAAATTATTAACACAATACCAGTTTTCGGCGGAAAATAAAAGAGCCAAAAGCATTTTGCTTTGGCTCTTTAAAATCCTTCCGCCTACGAACTACGAAGCGCAGGCGTCAGCAAAAATTTCGCGTCTCAACTTTTCCGCTTCTTCTTTGTTCTTTTTAAAAAATTCCTCCGTTCCTTCGCCTACTCCCTTGCAAGTCATGCAAACGACATGCATCCCTTCGCAAAAAATATATCCTCTTCTACATCTTGGATCTGGACATTCTTTTATTTCATCTGACATATTACCCCCTTTTTTCTATTTTTAAAAAATTGTTAAAAAACTACAAGACCTTCTTTGCTATATTATAAACACTATACCACCACGGCTTAAAAATCAAGTCAAACGCGCCGGGGTAGACAGTTTCTTGTCCTCCAAACCCCTTTTTAAATCGGGTCACTCCGGGCCATTTTTTTTCATCAATTCCGCCAAAATCGTAGTATTTTAATCCATTTTTTTTTGCTTCCAAAATAGCCTGCCATTGGATTAGATGCGGCGCCATTAATTGGCGCGCGTCATAATCCGAAGCGCCGTGCAAGTAAACAGCCGTTTCCCCAAAAAAAGAAAAAAGCGCGGCGGCGACAACCTTTTTTCTATGTTTCGCTAAGAATAATTTTACGGAACCCTCTTTGCCTAAAAAATCAAACATTTTTTGATAATATTTTTCCGGATGAGCGCGAAAACCATCCTTCTCTGTCGTTTTTTTTAATAATTTTAAAAAAGAATTTATCGCTAATGCCTTATCACTCGCCGCCTCTTTAATAATCACTCCTTTGCGTTGGGATAATCTAATATTATACCTTGTTTTCTGGCTCATTTGCTCTAGCAAATCCTCCTCTGATTTTGAAATATCTAAAATTATTGTTCGCGACGGCTGAATTTCTTTTTCCGACTTAATAAAGTCATTTCCTAAAATTTTAGAATTAAAAAACGGTTCAGTTTTCAAAAAAATACTTCCTTCTCTTTTCCCTATTTCCCTAACTTTTTCTAAAAACAAATTTATTGTTCGCTGAATTACGGGTCCGCGCGGACAATATAAATAATTACGCCGCAAAGGCAATCTGTGTTTAATAACCAACGCTTTCAAATCGTTTCCTATCTCAACGCGCCAAATCTTCCTACCGAACGCTTTCTGAAATTCTCCCCACTGATACGACTGCAAAAAGCCCCCACCATTCTTAATAATAAAACGATTCCATTCTTCTTTCATATTATTTTCCTAAAAGTTTTAGCGCTTCTCTGACTCTGCTTGCCGCGCCTTTGGTTTTTGCGGACACTTGTTCAAGCGCTCCCCTCGCTTGTTGGATAGTATAACCCAAACTGACTAAAGCATCTATCGCGTCGCTATCCGAACTCAATCTTTTAATATCGGCGATAGGCGCGACGATTTTATCTTTTAATTCTAGAATAACACGCTCCGCCGTTCTTTGACCAATTCCAGAAACCTTAGTTAAGAGCGCTTTTTGCCCACTAGCAATCGCTTGTTTAAGAGTCGCAACTGACGCAATGGCCATAATTGAAAGCGCCGCCTTGGGACCAATGCCCCTGACGGAAATAAGGGTTTCAAAAAATTCCAGGCTCTCAAAAGACAAAAAACCGTATAAATCCAAAATATTTTCGCGCGTGTAAAGATGAACAAAAAGTTTTGCCTCTTTGCCTTTAGATAATTTATCCAAGACCGATGCCACGCCAAAAACCTTATACCCAACGCCGCCAACATTAATAATGGCAAACTTCTCCGTTTTTAATTCAATTTTCCCTTCAAGAAAAGCAAGCATACAAAAATACTACCATACCCTTGCTTAATTTGAAAGTTTGATTTATACTTTCCGTACTATGCCTATTATTAAATCAGCAAAAAAATCTCTCTTACAGAGCAACCGCAGGCGGGTTTTTAACCAACGCCGCGTCAATAAGATGAAATCTTTAATCAAGCAAGCCAAAACGCTTATTAAAGACAAAAAGAAAGAAGAAGCGCTTAAACTTCTTCCAGAATCTTACAAAGCTATTGATAAAGCGGTCAAGCGGGGAGTAATCAAAAAAAATACGGCGAACCGAAAAAAATCACGCCTAACAAAAGCCATTCAGAAAATATAGTTAAGAAATTAAAGGTCAGACCTTTCAAAACGACATCATCACGACTGCTTATTATCTAGCAACAAACTGATGGAAAGGTCTGACCTTTAATTTTAATTGTGGATACTTCTTATTGACACAAGGAAACGGTTTTGTTAGTATAATTCTGTACATGAGTACGATTAAACAATGTCTTTTAAAGAAAAGAAAACTGCTCTTAGCGGCAGTTATTTTATTTGGCTTAATATTTGCTTCTCTTTATTTAAATCGCGGCGAAACAACTACTGAAAAGAACTTAAGCGAAATTCCTTGCGTTTTAGAAAGCCCTTCAACTGGAGACACTTATTTATCAGCCAACACTTTGGCAAGTTTGTCCGTCCAAGAACAAAACCTAAACGAAGAAGGCGCTTCTTTCGCTACGCTTCATGAAAGCGTTTTTTTAGTTCAAAATAGTCCTGTCACTTTTATTAGCCAAGAGCCACGAACAGGAATTATTGATTATACAGTCCAAGAGGGCGACACCATTTCAAGCATTGCCGCCTCGTTTGGCATTAGCGTTAATACTCTACTTTGGGCAAACGAACTTAAAGAAATAAGTATTATCCGCCCAGGCGATGTGCTGACGGTCCCGCCTATCACGGGCGTAATTTGCCGCGTTAAGGACAACCAAACGATCGGATGGATTGCTAACTATTACGACGCCGACGCCAAAGAAATTATCGCCTTTAACGGGTTAAACGCCGACGGAAACATCCAAATTGGAGAAAGATTAGTTGTCCCAGATGGAAGAATGCCAACGCCAGTAGCGCCAAAAATAACTTATGTCGCGCCAAAAAGCTATGTCACTGGCGCGGGAACAGGAAAGAGTCACAATTTCCCTTATGGACAGTGTACTTGGTATGTCGCGCAAAAAATAATTGTTCCTTGGGCTGGCCACGCTAAATCATGGCTATCTAATGCGCGGGCTTATGGCCGACAAACAGGAACCACGGCTCGAGTCGGGTCAATTATCACTACTAACGAAAGTTGGTATGGCCATGTCGGATATGTGGAAGCCGTCAATGGTAGTTGGGTTACTTTTTCAGAAATGAATCACGCGGGTTGGGGCATTAAGAGTGTCCGAACCCTTCGCGTTGACGATTGGAGGATTAAGGGATATATCTATTTTTAACTAAAATTACCTCCTTCCGCAGACCGAGCAGAGTTTTGCTTCAGGGACTATTTCAAGGCGTTTAATTCGAATTTCTTTTCCGCAATTGGCGCAATTGCCATAAGTTCCTTTCTTAATCCTCTCTAACGCTTCATCAATGTCTTTTAGGCGCGTTTCAAGAGCGTACTCAACAGGCAGAAGATTCTCGTAGTCCTCTCTTTCTTCCGCTCTTTCGTCTGGACGCGAACGATTCGCGTTAAAAAACGGAAAACGCGTCAACCAGTTCCCTTTTATTTTTGGGTCTTTTCGGGCGAATGTTTTTAACTCTTTCGTTAATTTATTCTTCTCCGCCTCTAATTTCTTATTAAATTGTTCTAATGTTTTTTTATCCATATTTATAATCTTACGTTTATTTTTAAAGTTTGAAATTTAAAACAATCCTCACGACGCTTTCCTGATGCGACCATGAAATTTTCATCTTCTCGGTTTCCCCTTTGAAGGCCCGTTTAATTTGTTTGGCAATGCTGGCCGCCAATTGATTTTCGGTCGTCAAAATCTCTATCTCCCCGCCTTGTTCCTTGACAGATATAATCCTGTCCATTGGATCTCTTTCAAAGGCGCGTCTGCCAACATTTTTGACCAAGTTTAAAACTTCGCCTTTTTTATCCGCTGGCGCGTTTTTTAAAATTATCTGACCTTCAAACATTTTGTCCTTAATCATTTGGCAAGCCGGACAGATGACAATCCTCGCCGGCTTATCTTCTGAAATCTCCTTGCCTTCTTTCAAACAATGATGCCAACTCTTGCGGAAATAAACCGCGTCGCAATCCTTACACATTAAAACATTAACCTTCCCAGGCCCAAACTCGGCCTCTTCTTTGTTTGACTTAGGTCCGCGGGGCTGGCAACTCCCCTTTTTCTGTCTTTGCGATTTAATTGAAATTTTATCCATATCTTTATTTTTAATAACTTCACTCCTTCCATTTTATCACAAAAAAGCGAAAAATCAACAATGCCAAATCTTTATCTTCTATTTTATTCCCTTATTCGGCTTTCCGATAGCCGAATGATTTTTTATCTGTTCCAAAAAGATTCCTGACGCCTTTTTCCCCTATCCCAAAGGGGGACTGTCCCCAAGAGGGGACAGTCCCCAAATTATTTTTTATTTATTTTTTCATCCGAATTGTTAATTTCAAATTTCTAATAACTATGTTTAAATGCTCTTCTAAAACCAGCTTCCTCCGCTTCTTTGACAGTAAAAGCGTAAAATTCTCCGGCTCGATTACCGATTATTGTTCTATCATATTGTTGATCTATGGGTAAATGATATATCTTTGTTTGTGAGCCAAATTCATCATTATTTATATTACACTTAATTCTTGGGAATTCACCAAGTGGCTCGTTTTCTATTATTTCAACACTTAATGCATTCGCCATTTCTTTTGCTTTATTAGATAAATTTGTTGAAGTAAAAAATATTGGTCTGAGTTTATTTTCGTTTAAAAATTTGGCAAATTCTTCGAAATTTTTTGGTTTTCTATGGTTTTTAAAATTTTTAATCCAATATTCCATTGTTGTTCCGAATAATTGAAAAATATGTTTTTCACGCATTTCTTTCCAACACGCCCATCGCTTGCACTGAATAATACATACCTCATCGTCTTTTGTAGCAATGACATCTCTGCCAAGATCTGCAAAACCATCAATAATCCCCGTATATTCAACGGAATACCCTTTTTGTTCATATAAATACCCAACATACATTTCGTAATCTCTCCCAATTGCCCATTTTGATTTATATCTATTTTTTAAATATCTATCTAATGCCATTTGATTTCTCTCAACGGAGGGCAACTTTCTATATTCTTCCTGTGTAAGAAAATCTTTAACCCTATCTTTATCGTCGTCTTTATTTTCCAGATTATCATCAATTCGAACGGGAATTTCTTCATCTTCATTTTCTGCTATTAATTCCGACAACCAAGGAAATAGTTTTTCAAAATAATTAATCTTATAACTTATTATTTTATTTTCTCTAACTAATTCTCTTTTTGCGTTTTTGATAATTTTTACATTTTCTGCGGCAGTATATGCTGGATGTTTTTTATACTTTAAATATTCTTCTAATTCGCCATCTTTTAACGCAAAATAATCAGCATATGCTTCTGCGAGCCAAGGAAATCCCATTGATTTCTGTCTGGCTATTTTTTGAATCTCTTTTTTATCGTTCTTTATTTTTTCATTCCATGTTTTTACTTTTAATCTCCATTCCTCTCTATCTTTATCAATTTTTGATTCGTGTTCTTTTATTGAATTTTCCAAGTTGTCTAACTTTGGTTTTAATTCTAAATATTTTTTTGAATTGGAAATCGTCTCACGAATCCATGAAATTAAACCCCAAAGTATAAAAAATCCTATTAAAATAAATATCCAAATATAATCTTCCATAATCTTGACGAGGTTTGACCTACGAGCGCGACCTTAAGAAATGTCGCTACTCTTTATGTCAAACCTCTTTGCTTACCAATCCATCTCTCTTATTTTACCCCAACCGCCGAGACAAATCAATCAAACAAAAAAAACGACCAAGTGGCCGCTAACTTATGAAAACTACTGACTATTCTCTAAATATGTGATATATATTAGAGAGGATTTGATGCCTCGTTTTTTTTATTTTTTAGGATCAAATCCTCTCTTGTTTTTCTATAATGTAGAGATATTACCCTATCACCCTCCATCTCTTATAGGATAACCATCATCTTTTTTATATTTTATTTTCTTACAGAAAAACATTTATCTTTTGCTGTCTATTAGTCCTCCCTCCGAGGACTTTTTTATTAAAGAACTAGCCGACAATAGCCAGCAAAAAACTTACTACTATTTTACAATTTAAAAGTTATCCCTGTCAACCCCTACTTATCCACAGTTTGTCCCCATAGACCTCTTAATTAGTCAATAATTGAGTTAATAAACGCTTCTATCGTTTTTTTTGAGTTGCAAATAATAAAATATCCATCTATTTGAGCGTAGGCATATAAATCAGGCAAAGCGCCCGAAACAGAGGAAATCGGCCGCAAAAATGTCGTTTTAATCTGTCTGTATTTTTCAGTTGAAAAATTGTAGTCCTCTTTTAATTTTGGTTCAATTTTAGACAAAATTCGCTCTACTTCGGACGATGGCTGGTTTTTCTTAAATATGACAGCAAAAGGAAAAGATGTTTCTGAATTAGAAGGCATCAGAATAAAAGCGGCTTCTTGCTTAAAAAGCGGCTGAAAGTCATTTTGAATGTCTAAATTCGCTTGATTGAAGTATCCGCCCATTTTAGAAAGCGCGTTTTGACCGTAAAAATTGCTTTCTTTTAACAGCCCATAAAAGGGAGCTGTTTGATTATAAAGCGAGGCCTGGTCAATTAATCCAAAAACAACCGCTTCTTTGGGGATTAGACGGTTAAAAGACGTTTTATCGGAAAAAAAAGTATTTTGGCAGACAGTAAAAATTAAGACCAACAAAAATAAAGCAATAAACAAAAACAGCCACCTTTTGAACGGCTGTCTTTTTTTAGCGTTTAGATCTTCTCTTAAATCAACTTTCAAATTATCCGCGATTTGGTTCGGCGAACATTCGCCTTTCTTTATTTTAATATTAACTTTATTCATATTCAATCGGCATCAACGCGTTAATCGCCGCGTACATGCTCTTTTTTGAGGTCGCGATAATGAGTTTGTCGTCCACAACCGCGTAATCAATGCTTAAGTCAGAACTTGGAAAATTAAGATAACGGATGGCGATCTCATTATAAGTATTGTCTTGAAATTCTTCAGTTGCCGCCGTTAAAACATCTTGTTCGTTTAAGCCGATAAAAAGCGCTTTGAGGTCTTCTTGAATGTTCGTTTCCCAAAGATTAAGGGTTTCGCTCAAATCAGCTCCTTCTTTAAGTTGAATTACGAGCCCGAGCCGCGCGCCTTCGGGTTGGCGATACGAAAAAAAAGTGTAATTAGATTGGATAATTTCCGTTGGCAAATTAATCCCTAAAAATGAAATAAAATCGCTCAAACTAGCGTATCTTATTTCCGTCTGGCTGGTAATTTTTATTAAAATACTTTCAAGCGCGCCTTCCTCTTTTTCTTTAGCTAAAATCAATTTTAGTTCTTGAATAAACGCGTCTTCATATCCAGCTTCTAACACAATCAATTCTGTCCCGCTTGTTGGGATGAGCGATTGCGGAATATCCGGTTCCGTCGGCTGACAATCCTGGCTCATTTGGCATTGGTCCACCCCTTCTCCTTCAACGCTAACGCATTGAAAATCCTGACATTGATAATATGTCGCTATAACTGGTGGAACAACTGTTCTGACATAATTCCACCAGTAAAGAACTCCTCCTGTGCTTATTAAAATCAAGATAATCGCCAAAGCTGAAACAATTAATTTTGGCAAATTGTTTTTTTCTTTTTGAACAACTGTTTTTTTCTCCGCTTTCTTCCGCTCTTCGGCTATTTTCTGTTGCTCTTCCCTTATTTTTTTATGCTCTTCCTTCTGTTTCTGTTCTTCAATAAATTTCTGTTCTTCGTCTTTTTTTCGCTCTTTTTCTTTTAAGAGGGTCTCTTCCGATTTTCTAAATCTCAAAATAATCCGTTTAATTAAACTATCTTTCTTTTTTTCTTGCGGCGCTTTCCTAACCTCTTTTATTACGCTTTCTTTCGCGATATGCCCGCGCAAAGAATCAATGTCTTTTTGCATCGTCCTGATAACCGTTTCTTTCTTCATTTCGGTCATCACTTCAGGAACGGGCTTAACTTTAAGTGTTGCCGCCAAATTTGAATTGTTATCCTCCATAAATAATACAAAACGCGCAAAACTTAATAAGCCCTATCGCGTTTCGTCATTTACTCCCCTTAAAGTCAAACTAATTCTCCCCGTATTATCAATTTCTTTTACTTTGACGGAAATCTCTTGCCCTAAACTCAAAACATCCTCTACTCGATTGACCCGCTCATTAGATATTTCAGAAATATGGACCAGTCCGTCTTGCCCCGGAAAAATTTCAACAAAAGCGCCAAAGTCCATAATTTTAACCACTTTTCCTTTGAAAATCTCGCCCGGTTTCGCTTCACGCGTTAGGTCTTTCACTCGTTGAAGAGCCGCTTCTCCATCGCTTCCATTAACCGCGGTGATACTTACTAATCCATCGTCTTCAATATCAATTTTGGCTCCTGTTTCGGCGATAATCTCGTTAATCATTTTGCCTCCAGGACCGATAACTTTTCCGATTTTTTCTGGGTTAATCCTAATCGTTAAAATTCTCGGAGCGTAAGGTGAAAGTTCCGCCCTCGGTTCGCTAATTGCTTTTTCCATCTCGCCAATAATATGCAGTCTCGCCTTCTTCGCTCCCGCGAAAACATCTCTCAACATTTCCACCGTAACTCCATCTATCTTAACATCCATTTGGCAAGCTGTCACCCCCGCCCTCGTCCCCGCGATTTTGCAGTCCATATCACCGTGGTGGTCTTCCGGCCCTTGAATGTCGGTCAAAACTTTGTAATTTTCGGGCGAGTCCATCATCAGCCCCATCGCGATGCCGCTGATATGGCTCTTAATGGGAACTCCCGCGTCCATTAAGGCCAAACTTGAGCCGCTAACCGAAGCCATTGAAGATGAACCGTTAGAGGTAAGCACTTCCGAAACCAAACGAATCGTATAGGGGAATTTTTCTCTTTCGGGGATAAGAGGCAAAAGCGCTCTTTCCGCCAAAGCGCCATGCCCAATGTCTCGCCGTCCGGGACCGCGCATCGGACGCACCTCGCCAACGCAGAAAGGAGGAAAATTGTAATGATGGAAAAAAGGCTTTTTAGCATCCATTCGCATGTTTTCAATTGTCTGCTCATCTCCCGGAGAACCCAATGTGACTGTAGAAAGCGCTTGCGTCGCTCCTCTTTCAAAAAGAGCCGAACTGTGAGTGCGAGGCAAAAAACCAACTTTGCATTTAATTTCTCTGACCTCGTCTAATTTTCTTCCATCGGGTCTTTTTTCTTGTCCAGCGGGCGCTTTTAGAACTCCGTCGTGAACAATTCGGTTAATTTCTTCTTCAAAAATTTCGTCCATCTGCCTTTTTTTCGCTTCTATTTCCGACTTTTCCGCGCCTGATTCCACTAACTTTTCAGCCAATGTCTCAATCATTTCCCTTTTCAAATCATTCGCGTCGTCCATTCTGTCCGCGTTTTCCGGCTGAAAAATGGCTTTTTCTAATTTATCACCTAACCATTTTTTAACTTCTTCAACCAATGCCTTATCTGTTTCTGAAAGAGCTAAATCTGCCTTGACCACATTTAATTCTTTAATAATGTCTTTTTGAAACTGAATCACATTTTTAATTTGCGGCTGCGCGAACTCAATCGCGGACAACAGAACCTCTACTGGGACCTGCTCGGCGCCTCCTTCAATCATATTAATTCTTCCCTCGCGTCCAGCGGCAATCAAGTCAAAGTCGCTTTTTTCTCTCGCCTCGTAAGTCGGATTAAGAACCCAATCCTGTTCAGGACCGGCTTCTCCAACAGTCGTCCGCCCGATTCTAAAACCGGCGACAGGACCATTCCACGGAATATTGGAAATCCCCAGCGCCAAAGAAGCGGCAAGCAAAGAGGGAACATCCGAATCGTTTTCTCCGTCAAAAGACAAGACCGTCAAAATAACTTGAATCTCATTCCTAATCTTTTGGTTAAAAAGAGGCCTTAAAACTCGGTCGATCATTCTTCCCGTCAAAATCGCCTCATCCGAAGCGCGCCCTTCTCTTTTCATAAAACGGCCGCTCTTGATTTTACCGGCCGCGTAAAACTTCTCCTCGTAATCAACCATGAGGGGCAGATAATCAACATCTCTCGCTCTTTTGTCCATGGTCGCCGTCGCCAAAACAGTCGTCCCTCCATAAGTCAACAAAACCGAACCGCCGGCGCGCGTCGCCATTTGACCGACTTCAATCTTCAATTCCCGACCCGCCAAATCCATCTGAAATTTTTTATGTTCCATCTTATTATGGCCTTCAAACTTCAGAATATTAATAATTTTAATTAATACACTGCCTGTCTAAAGGCCGAATTTATTTTTTGATATTCTTCTTCCCGCCGCCGCTTCTGATTAAATACTTGCCCTTATTCTCGCTCAAATCAATGAAATCGTCTGATGCCTCCTTTAATTTAGCGGAAGCGCTTCGCTCAAAAGCAATGACTTCCGTTTGAACGCCACGAGTTAATTTAAGATATTCAACTAAAGGCACGAAATCGCCATCCCCTGTCACTAAAACAATCGCGTCAACTGCGTTAGAAAATTTAATCGCGTCAATTACGATATCAACATCCCAATTCCCCTTTTTCATTCCGCCCGGAAAAATCTGCAAATCCTTTGTTTTGACCTCAAAACCAGCCTTCTCCAAAGCGTCAAAAAAGGTTTTTTCTTCAGGTGTTTCCGTTCTTGTTGTGTAAGCGATCGCCCGAATCAACTTCCTCTGCCCGACCGCCGCCTTCAAAATCTCGTTAAAGTTCGCTCTCGCCCCGTAAAGGTTTTTGGCGGAGTGATACATATTTTGAACATCAACTAAAACAGCAACCCTCTGTTCTTTATGTTTAAGAATAGGCATTATTTTGTCTTCAGCCCCAACTTTTTGGTAACCTTCTTATAACTTTTTTCGTTTTCTTTTTTTAAATAGTCAAGAAGTTTTTTTCTTTTGGCGACCATTTTCAAAAGCCCTCTGCGAGAGTGGTTGTCTTTGGTATGCGTCTTAAGATGCTTGGCGAGTTCTTCAATCTGCTTAGTGAGAATAGCAATCTGAACCTCCGAAGAGCCAGTATCATTCTCATGCGTCTTATAATCGCCAATTATTTTTGACTTTTTACTTGGTTTTAACATATCCCCTATTCTATCAGACAAAACAAAAAAAAGCAAATTAAAACTTGTGCGCCCACCAGGATTTGAACCTGGAACCAATTGCTTAAGAGGCAACTGCTCTACCATTGAGCTATGAGCGCGAATGTTTATGTGCGCCCGGAGGGACTCGAACCCCCAACCCTCGCGTCCGAAGCGCGATACTCTATCCGTTGAGCTACGGGCGCATCTACCACCACTCTAAACCAAAACCGCCCCTCGGTCAAATTGTCTAGGGATAGATTGCGGAAAAAATCTAATCGCGTTATGATGAGACCATGAAACTTCCGAAGGAAATAAAAGATATTTTAGGGAAATTGGAAAAGGGGGGATTTGAGGCATACGCGGTGGGCGGCTGCGTTCGCGACATTCTGCTTGGCAAAAAGCCAAAGGATTGGGATATTACAACCAAAGCGAAGCCCGAAGAAATTCAAGGCATATTTCCTGACAGTTTTTACGCGAACAAATTTGGAACAGTCACAGTCAAGACGGAAAGCGAGGAAAGGGCGTTGAAAGAGGTTGAAATCACCACTTTTCGAACGGAACAAAGATACACCGACAAGCGACATCCCGATAAAGTCAGTTTCACCATCCGCGTAGAAAAAGACCTTTCGCGCCGCGACTTCACGATTAACGCGCTCGCTTTAAATAAAAAAGGAGAATTGATTGACCTTTTTGGCGGGCAAGAAGACATTAAAAAACGGCTTATTAAAGCCGTAAGGAAGGCGGACAACAGATTTGGCGAAGACGCCTTGAGAATGTTGAGAGCCATCCGTTTCACGGCGGAGTTGGGTTCGCCCGCCGGAAAATGGCAAATTGAAACCCAGACGCTGGAAGCGATTAAAAAGAACGCTGCCTGGCTTCAAGCAATCGCTAAAGAACGAATCCGCGATGAACTGATTAAAATGATTATGGCGGATGAACCAGAAGAGGCGATTGAATTATTGCGAGAAACAGGTCTGCTAAAATATATTATTCCAGAATTGGAAAAGGGGATTGGCGTCGCGCAAAACAGGCATCACATTTACAGCATTTATCGCCATTGCGTTTTGGCTTTGAAATTCGGCGCAAAAAGAAAGTACGGGCTGGAAGTCCGCCTCGCCGCTCTTTTGCATGACATTGCCAAACCGCAAACAAAAAGAGGTCAAGGGGAATATTCCACCTTTTACAACCACGATATTGTCGGCGCCCGATTCGCCGCCAACATTCTCCAACGATTGAGATTTCCCAAAAAAACAATTGAAAAAGTCGCGCATTTAGTCCGCAACCACATGTTTGTTTACGGCGTGGACGAGGTGAGCGAAACGGGCGTAAGGCGGCTTTTGAGGCGGGTTGGGCGCGAGAATATGGGGGACTTGCTCAAATTGCGAATAACTGATAGATTGGGAAGCGGATGCCCAAAGGCGGTTCCTTACAAATTAAGACATTTAGAATATCTAATTGAAAAGGTTTCCAAAGATCCTATCTCCGTCAAGATGCTCAAAATCAACGGGGACGATTTAATGAAAATTTTAGAAACCAAACCCGGACCAAAATTAGGACTAATCCTTAACGCCCTCCTCTCTGAAGCGTTAGAAAACCCAAAAATCAACACAAAAAAGAAACTCTCCGAAATAGCCAAAGAACTAAACAAACTCTCCGACAAAGAATTAAAAACGAGAGATAAAAAGATAAAAGAAAAAAAAGAAGAAGTTGACTCAGAGATGAAAGGCAAATATTGGGTTAAATAAGCCAAAAAAGGAGGTAATATGAAACAAACAAAATTAGATATTTGGGCGGAAGAGATTTTCAAAAAAACGGGTTTTATTCCTAAAAAAGAAATCAAAAGGGGAATTTATTATTCCAAAAATAATATCCGCGATTTGATTTTTGAGGGAGAATACAAAGACAAACCAGCGATTTTGAAAATTTACGACGACCCGAGAATCACGGATGAGCCACTCGCGCAAATCAGATTTAACAAGCAGAATAAAAGCAATATTCTGAAAGCGGCGGAAGTATACGATTACCAAATGGAATCGCCAAACAGAGGATGGTTGATAATGGAGAAATTGCCTTTGCGAGAGTCATTCAAAAGACCGCTTAACCCCGGGCAAAGAGAAGAATTTCTTAACGCGTATTTGGAATATCGCAAGAATTTCCCAACCAAGCCAGAACGAAAACTGGAACTCGCTGAAAATCTACCCGCGAATAAGTTTCATATTTTCAGAATAGCCCGATGGTTTCAATTAGCGCATAACAAAGAAGCCGAACTCTCTATGGCAGGCAAAAAGCCCATTATCAAGCCAAAAGAGTTTATTCCGCGATATCTTAAAGTATTGGACCTGATTGAAAAAGAATTCAAAAACAGAAAGATGATTTACTGCCACGGGCTCTTTAACCCGACCAAGATTTTCAAAGGCGAAAGCGGATATTATCTAATTGATTTCGGGCATAACAAAATGTATCCCGAGGGCTACGAGTTGTCTTTTATTATTTGGTCGGACTGGCTCATGGAGGCGAACTGGAAAATGAATTTTGCCAGTTGGGAAAAAGGGGTCAATGAATGGCTCGCGCTGATTAGCAAAACAGCCCAAAAACTTAAAATCAAAAATTTTGATTCTTTAATGAAAGCCTGCTTAGCGGAAAGAATAATGGGAGCAATTTTAGCCGACATCTGCGCCGCCGAAAGACCAAGAAAAGAAAAAGAAACAAGAATCAAGTTGTTATATCAGTTGTTTGATAAAGTGGTAAAATAAGCCAAAAACACGGGGACTGTCCCTATAATTATAGGGACAGTCCCCAAGATTCAGGGCCCATCGTATAGTGGCAGTACACCGCATTCGCATTGCGGAAACGCGAGTTCGACTCTCGCTGGGTCCACAATTTTTGTCCAAATTCTGATTTGGTTTCAAAAATTAGTGCCCCGCAGAATTGCGGGGCTGCAATTCAGATTTGGATATAAAAAAGAAACATAGCAAGAGAATTAAAGGTCAGACCTTTCAAAACGACATTATCGCGACTGCTTATTGTTTAGTGACAAACTGATGGGAAGGTCTGACCTTTAATTTCTCTTTTGCCTTTCAATAGTCAAAACGGAGCGTGGCCTAGCGGCTTAAGGCGCGGCGTTCGGATCGCCGAGATCGCAGGTTCAAATCCTGTCGCTCCGACTAAACAAAAATATTATGAATTATTACAAAGAATCGTTAAAAATGCATGAGAAAAATAAGGGGAAGATGGAAATCAAATCAAAGGTTTCTTTGAAGAATAAGGATGATTTGAGCATCGCCTATACTCCTGGCGTCGCGGAGCCATGTCGGGAGATACATAAAAACCCGGAAAATGTGTATAAATACACAATTAAGGGGAATAGCGTCGCGGTTGTGACGAACGGGACGGCTGTTTTGGGACTGGGTAATATTGGCGCCAAAGCCGCTTTGCCCGTGATGGAAGGGAAGTGCCTTTTGTTCAAGAAATTCGCCAATATTGACGCTTATCCTATTTGTTTGGATACATTAGACAACGAAGAAATTATCAGAACGGTGAAACTAATTTCGCCCGGATTTGGCGGAATTAATCTGGAAGACATCAAGGCGCCTGATTGTTTTGAAATTGAGGAACGGCTTATTAAGGAGTTGGACATTCCCGTTTTTCACGATGACCAACACGGAACAGCGATTGTTTCTCTTGCCGCTTTAATCAACGCCTGTAAAATAACCAAGAGGAAAATAAGCGAGGCGAAAATTATTCTCAATGGAGCCGGCGCGGCGGGCATTGCCATCGCGAAACTCCTCTTGGCTTATGGATTTAAAAATATGATTTTAATTGACAGCGTCGGAGCGATTTACAAAGGCAGAGAAGGGTTAAACTCGGAAAAAGAAAAGATGGCTCAAATAACTAATTTGGAAAGATTAAAAGGCGGTTTAAGCGAGGCGATTGAGGGAAGCGATGTATTTATCGGAATCTCGGTCGCGGGCGCTCTCAAAAAGGAATGGGCGGCAAAAATGGCGCCTCAATCTATTATCTTCGCCATGGCTAACCCCACTCCTGAAATTATGCCTGATGAAGCGAAAAAGGCGGGCGCTTTCATTATCGCCACGGGTCGAAGCGATTTCAAAAACCAAATCAATAATGTTTTGGCTTTTCCCGGAATATTCCGAGGTCTTTTAGACGCCCGGGTTAAAAAAGTGACGGAAAAAATGAAATTAGCCGCTGCCCAATCGCTCGCCGATTTGGTTAAAAATCCAAATCCAAACAAAATCATCCCCGCCGTCTTTGATAAAAGAGTCGTCAAAAAAATAGCTGCGGAAATTAAAAAATATGTATGATTTGATTATCATTGGCGGAGGACCGGCTGGTTTGTCAGCTGGGATATACGCCCGAAGGTATGGGATTAATTTTTTAGTTATCGGGCAAATAAAGGGCGGAACTGTCAATGAAGCCCATATTGTTGATAACTATTTGGGATTTAAGTCCATTTCGGGACCTGATTTGGCAAAGAAATTTTACGAACATTTCAATGCCAAAACCAAAAACGAACAAGTTGTAAAGTTGACAAAAAGTGGGGTTAAGTCCCCCATTTTTGAAGTGGTAACCGATAAAGGAAGGTATCAAGCCAAATCGTTAATTTTGGGATTGGGAATGAAAATGCGAAAGTTGGGGATAAAAAACGAAGATAAATTTTTAAATAAAGGAATTTCGTATTGCGCGCCTGATATTTCCACGCTAAAAAACAAAACTGTCGCCGTGGTTGGAGGAGGAGACAGCGCGTTAACTCTTGTGTTAAAGGTCTCTGATTACGCTAAAAAAGCGTACATAATTCTCCGCCGAGACGAATTTCGGGGAGCGCCAAGTTTGGTTAAAAAAGCGGAAAAGAAGGAGAATATTGAAATTCTTTATTGCGCCCAAGTCGCCGAAGCGAAGGGCAAAAAATCGCTTGAGAAAATTATTCTCAATAACGGGAACGAAGTGAAACTTAACGAACTTTTTATTGAAGTTGGCGGCGTGCCAAATGTCCATTTATGCGGCGAATTGAAAATAGAAATGGATAATAATTTTATTGCCGTCAATAAAGAACAAGCAACCAATGTCCCAGGCGTTTTCGCGGCAGGGGATATTACCAACAACCCTCTCAAACAAATTATCACCGCCTGCGCCGAAGGGGCAGTCGCCGCCACCGGGGTTTATAAGTATTTGAGGAATGTTAAGGAATGAAAGAAATACCGGGGACAGTCCCTCGCGGCGAGGGACTGTCCCCAAGAAACAAATTTAAAACCCTCCTTTTTGGGAGGGTTTTTTGTTTAGAGGTTTGGGACTCTGCGCTTATTAACCATCTAAGAAAATATAAGCGCGCCAATATTTTTAAAATCTTTAACGAAATCTGGATGATTCCTTAACTTGTTTTGTATATCTTCTTTTCCTTCTATTCTTTTCATCAACCGCATTACATCAGCGGCCTTATCTACGCGGAGTGTCTTCCCTAAATAATGTCTCAAAGCATTTAATAATATTTTTTTATCTCTTTCGTTTAATTTCATTCCGCACCCCCTTTTTTTAGAATGTTAAGAAACTAAGTTTGTTTGGGGACAGTCCCTCGCGGCGAGGGACTGTCCCCGATTTCCTAGTTGAAATTATATAAAAAACGAGGCGAAAGGTCAAGGCATTTGGGGACAGTCAAGAAATTAAAGGTCAGACCTTTAAGAACCAAGAAGGTCTGACATCGCAAGTAGCGACATTTCCGAAGGTCGCGCTTGAGAGGTCTGACCTTTAATTTCTTTCAGGCGAAAGGTCAAGGCATTTGGGTTATTTGGGGACAGTCCCTGTTGCGGGGACTGTCCCCAAATTTCGTTTGACAAGGGATTTGGAGTTGTGATAAGATAGTGATGATTTGGATGGGAGTGGGAGGAGAGTATCCGTTTTTCAAAACGGATTTTTTTAACTAATCGAGGGCTGCCCCCAAATATCAAATATTTACTATTATGGAGAAACAACCATTTGCTTCAGCAATTGAACAAATTTGCGAGGAGAAGGGCATTTCCAGAGAAAGGGTTATGGAGACCGTGGAAATGGCTTTGGCGGCCGCCTATAAGAAAGAATATGGCCGCAAAAACCAGAATATTCGGGTTGATTTTAATTTGGAAAAAGAAATGAAGGTCTTTCAAATTAAACTTGTTGTTGATAAGTCAATGTTAAAGACAGATGAAGGCGAGGAAGGGGAAATTGAAACGGAAGAAAGGAACGAAGTTAAAGGCGAAGGAGGGGAAACCGAGAGAAAAATTCGACTTAATCCAGAAAAACACATTTTAATTGAAGAAGTCAAAGATATTAATTTGAAAGAAAAGCCGATTTTCAAAGGGAAAAAATTAACCGAAAAAATAAAAGAGAAAATAAAGCCGGGAGATGAAATTGAATTTCCTTTGGAAGTCGCGGGCGATTTTGGACGGATTGCCGCCCAAACCGCTAAGCAAGTCATTATCCAGCGCATCAGAGAAGCGGAAAGAGAAGCGATTTACGAAGAATACAAAGACAAAGAAGGAAACATCGCGAGCGGTATTGTCCAAAGGATAGAGAATAATAATGTCTTTTTGGATATTGGCAAAGCGACGGGCGTAATGTTCCCGGAGGAGCAAATCCCTCGCGAATATTACCGAATTGGCCAGCGATTAAGGGTTTATATCGTTGAAGCGCACAAGGATTCGCGCGGCCCGATGGTAACTCTTTCAAGAGCGCATCCTAAAATGGTGAGCAAACTTTTCGCGCTTGAAGTCCCTGAAATTGCCGCAGAAACGGTTGTGATTAAATCAATCGCGAGAGAAGCGGGTTCTCGCACTAAAATCGCCGTTGCTTCAACGGAAGAGAGAGTTGACCCGATTGGCTCAATGATTGGGCAAAAAGGAACGCGCGTCCAAGCCGTAATTAACGAATTATCTGGCGAAAAAATTGATATTGTCCAATGGGCGGAAGACCCTTTTAAGTTTATAAGCCACGCGCTTTCTCCTGCTAAAGTGGTTAATGTTAAAATAGACAAAGAGAAAGGACAAGCCGAAGTGGCTGTGCCCGAGGACCAACTTTCTTTGGCAATCGGCGTTAAGGGGCAAAATGTCCGATTAGCCGCCAAATTAACGGGATGGAAAATTGATATTGTCGCCGCGGAGAAAGAAAAGCCGAAGGAAGAAAAAGAAGAAAAGAAAAAAAAGAAAGTAATTAAAAAAGAAGTTAAGAAAGAAATGAAGGAGAAGAAAGAGAAAAAAGCAGAGAAAAGCGAAAAAACACCTGATAAAAAAGAAAAAAAGAAAGTTAAGAAAAAAGAAAAATAGATAAATAAAATGGACTGTCTGTAAAAGGACAGTTCTTTTTATTTTGGGGATATTTTAGGGACAGTCCCCGCAACAGGGACTGTCCCTAAAATATTGAAAAAGAAAAGGTTCGACCTATGAGCGCGACCTTTAGAAAGAAATAAAAGGTCAGACCTTTCCATCAGTTTGTCACGAGAAAATAAACTGTTACGAGTTGTTGTCTTGAAAGGTCTGACCTTTTAGAAACCTTTTAGAACCGAGAAGGTCTGACATCGCAAGTAGCGACATTTCTTAAGGTCGCGCTTGAGAGGTCGGACCTTTTTGGCCGTCCCAATTGACATCTAGGCTTTTCTTTGATACGATTTTGAAAGTCATTAACTAAATTACAAATTTTCATTGGTTATGTTGCGAAGTTTGATTATTAATCGGAATATTTTAGCCCAATCGCCCTTATCGGGGTTATTTGGACTTGCAATGAAATTTGAATTGAAAACAATATATGAACAATTTAATTTTGGATGCCGTTATACTTATCGGCGCTTTAGCATTTGGCTCAATCTTGGGATATTACACCAGACAGACCATTGCTAAAAAACAGGCGGGGACTATTGAGTCAAAACTAAATAAGTTAATCAGCGAAGCGAAAGACGAAGCGAAAGAAACACTACTTCAAGCGAAAGAAAAAGCGGGCCAAGTGCTTGAAGAAATCAAAGCGCAAGAAAGAGACAGGCAAAAACAACTGACTCGGATGGAAGAGCGGTTATTGAGAAAAGAGCAGGACTTGGACCAAAAAGGCGTCCAATTTGAGGAAAAATATGACGAGTTAAAAACAAAAGTCCGCAAGGTTAAAAAAATTAAAGAAGGGCTCAATGTATTACGCCAAGAGCAAATAGAGAAGTTAGAAAAAATCGCGCAATATTCGCAAGACCAAGCGAAAGAAGAACTTCTCGCTGTCGCCGAAAAAGAACACCAACAAGCGCTCTTAGAACGATTGAGTAAATTAGAAAAAGAAGGCAAAGAAGAATTAGACAAGAAAGCGCAAAAAATCATCGCTTTGGCGATGCAAAGATACGCCGCTTCGCAATCAAGCGAAACGACTTCTTCAACCGTTCGTTTGCCGAGCGACGATTTGAAAGGAAGAATTATCGGAAAAGAGGGACGAAATATTAAGACGCTGGAAAAACTCACGGGCGTGGAAATTTTAGTTGATGATACGCCCGGCGCGATTGTCATCTCTGGCTTTGACCCTGTTCGCCGTCAAATCGCTAAAATCGCTTTGGAAAAACTAATTCTTGACGGAAGAATTCAACCAAGCCGCATTGAAGAAATGGTAGAAGCCGCTTCGGAGGAAATCAATAAGAAAGTTATTGAAGCGGGAGAGGCGACTGTCTATGATGTCGGCGTCGCGGGAATTAATCCGCAATTGATTAAACTTTTAGGACGGCTTAGATTTAGAACAAGTTACGGACAAAATATTCTTTTGCACTCATTGGAAGTGGCTCATATTGCAGGCGCGATCGCCTCAGAATTGGGCGCCAATGTTGATTTGACTAAAAAAGCGGGTTTGTTTCACGATATTGGAAAAGCGGTTGACCATGAAATTCAGGGTTCTCATGTTGAGATCGGAAGAAAAATTCTCAAAAAATTTGATGTGGACGAAAAAGTGATTGAAGCAATGCAAGCGCACCACGAGGAATATCCTTACACCAGTTTGGAATCGATCATTGTTCAAGTCGCCGACGCCATCTCCGGAGCCAGGCCAGGCGCCAGAAAAGACACCCTTGAGGCGTATTTAAAACGACTGAAAGAATTGGAAGATCTCGCCGGAGCGTTCCCTGGAGTTAAAAAGGTCTATGCAATCCAAGCCGGAAGAGAAGTGCGCGTTTTCGTTAATCCAGAAGAGATAGACGACCTCGCGGCGAACAAGTTAGCTAAAAATATCGCTGAACAGATTCATCATGACTTAAAGTACCCTGGGGAAATTAAAGTTAATGTGATTAGAGAAACAAGATCAGTGGAATACGCGAAGTAGAATTTTCAATTTCTAATTTTCAATTTTCAAATAATTTTCAATGAATTAATTTTCAAATAAGATAAAGAATAAGAAAAAACAAATTTGGAAATTAAGAAGTCAGAATATTATTTTGAAAATTGAAAATTGCTTGAGAATTGGAAATTGAAAATTATGAAAATCTTATTCTTGGGAGATATTGTTGGACGGCCGGGGCGGGAAGCGCTTAAGAAAGTTATTCCGCTTTGGCGCGATGAATTTGAACCGGACCTGATAATCGCCAATGGAGAAAATATGGCTCACGGCGCGGGGATTACTCGAAATAGTTTAGAAGAGGTCTTGGGGGCAGGTATTGACTTAGTCACTTCAGGCGACCATACTTGGAAACACAAGGAAATAGCAGGTCTTTTGGAAGATAAAAAAATTCCTTTAATTCGTCCCGCTAATTTCCCGCCCGGTTTGCCTGGAAAGGGCTATCGTTTGATTGAAATAAGGACTAAAAAGGTTTTAGTCATTAATTTAATCGGGCGGGTCTTTATGCGGCAGCAATACGACGACCCTTTTAGGAAAGCGGATAAAATCCTAAAAGCGATGTCTGAAGAAGCCGACATTATTATTGTTGACTGGCACGCTGAAGCGACAGCCGAAAAGGTTTGTTTAGGATGGTATTTAGACGGGCGAGTGACGGCTGTCTTGGGAACGCATACCCATGTTCCGACCGCCGACGAAAGAGTTCTGCCTAACGGCACCGCCTATATCTCCGATGTTGGAATGGTTGGCGTAAGGGACTCAAGTTTAGGAAGAAGAAAAGAAGACGCGATTAAAAGATATTTAACGCAAGGCAATATAAGATTGGAAGTTGCTGAGGGGCCAGTAGAAGTGGACGCTGTTTTAATAGGAACAGGAAAAAACGGAAAAGCTAATAAAATTGAAAGAATTCAAAAAATTGTTGATTTATAGCAGTTTAGTTGTTAGAATAAGCAAAGGTCGAGAAAGTAATTAAAAACGAATAATGGACAATGGACGGTGAATAATTTTGTTCGCTGTTCACTATCCGCTATTCGCTAATATAAAATGACTAAAGATGAATTAATTGAAGCGGTTGCTGGCAACTGCTGTTCAAAAAAAGAAGCGTCAGAAGCGGTTAACGCGATGCTCGACACTATCACGAGCGCGTTATCAAAAGGCAATGATGTGGTTTTGACCGGTTTTGGAAAATTCAGCGTTTCAAAAAGAGCCGCCCGCATGGGAGTCAACCCAAGAACCGGCGAAAAACTTCAAATCGCCGCGACAACAGTTCCGAAATTCAAAGCAGGCAAAGCGTTAAAAGACGCAGTGAAGTAAAGAACCGCTTTCAAAAGCATAAATAAAATCCCGATTAAATCGGGATTTTATTTTGTCTTCGGGGGCATCTTTGCGGGGGCTGCCCCCGGATTCATTCGGAGGTTGAACCTCCGCAAATTAAAAAACCGATGGTTGTTTTTGGTGTTTTACTTCAACACCACAACCATCGGTTTTTGTTTTTGCGTTACGCGCCTATTCCGTTTCATAAATCAACATAAAATAATTACTTCCACCCCCGCTAACAGCGATGCTGATAATTTTTTTTGCCCGTTCAGGATAGTCTTTTTTCCATTGAAGATATCCCTCTTTTATAAGACAGGTGTTCCATTCCTTTATTATCATCATCCCCAGACCATCATCATCATAAGGTTTTTCAGATTTTTCTTGCGATATTTGCTGTAGTTCGTATCTTGCCTTTGCTATTTCTACATCAAAACAAATTCCTATAAACAAAGACAGCATAAGGACAATAAATATTGTCCCGCCTATAGTTATCCTCGTTGGCTTCATATCCCCCCTCCTCTATGTTTTTATGTTAAATAACAATTCTTTGCTCCCATAAACTCCATTACAACCACCCCCAAATTAGCACAAAAACAATAACTTGTCAATAGTTGTGTCAAGAAAAGGACACCCCTTTCCAACTTTGTTCATTTAAAATATAAATTTCAGTTGTATTTTCTTTGGCAAGGGGTGTCCTTGAATCAAATTAAAAAAGGCAAGGAATTCCTCACCTTTTTATTGCTCTTGTTGGTTATGAAATTAAAATTTATCCCATTCTTTTTTATTTATTCCTGCTTGACGGAGAATTTCACTGACTAATCCCGCGCTGATATCGCCTTGATGTTTAGATGGGATATGAACTTTTAAAGAATCTTTTGCCATAAACTGATGTTTGCCGCCGCTGTATGGACCGTCAAAACCAAGTTTCCTGAAATTCTTAACTAATTTTCTCCAGGAGATATTTTTAGGCATGTCTTAAAATAGGAGATCTATGAGCAGCTTTTGCTTTTGGAAAATCTGGAATTTTATCTCCGTCTTGCAATTTCAAAATCAACCACTCTTCCAATACCTCACGGAGGGTTTCGCGGCATTCTTCTAAGTTTTTCTCTGAAGCCCAGACGCCTTTTAGTCCTGGAATTTCTCCAAAATAAACCCCGTCTTCTAAAATCTTATATTGCGCTTTATTTAGTTTTTGTGAAATATATCCTGTAAGCATATTTATATATTAGATAAATCAAAAAATTTTGTCAAATTTTGAGAAAAATCATGAGCGGGTAGCGGGAATCGAACCCGCGTCAACAGATTGGAAATCTGTGGTAATAGCCACTATACGATACCCGCCTTCGCAAGGCTTCGGCGGGCAAGCCCGCTAAAACCAAGTCGGGGCGACAGGATTTGAACCTGCGATCTCGGCGACCCAAGCGCCGCGCCCTAAGCCGCTAGGCCACGCCCCGATGTGATGGTATTGTAGATAAATACACAAGAGAAGTCAATTTAATTAAAGGTCAGACCTTTATCCTGCGACAAGGTCAGACATTCGGAGTAGAGACCTTTCTTAAGGTTTCGCTCAGAAGGTCTGACCTTGATTTTGCGCAGTTAAGAAAGTCTTTCGTCGGGTTCCAAAGGTCCGACCTCTCGAGCGCGACCTTAAGAAATGTCGCTACTCGTGATGTCAGACCTTTTCAGTTTTGAAAGGTCTGACCTTTAATTACGAAATCGAGACCTATCTTTGCTGTTGATAGATTGTTTTTTAAATTTGTGATATAATTTAAAGCAATGGAAAATACAATTTTAAAAAATGTTTGCGAGCAATTTAATTTCTCCAAACAGTGTCAAAAATATAATTTAAGCATTTGGCAATGTCCCAGTTTTTTAACTTTTCTAACAGGTATAGTAACTTTAATTGTCACAATTAGCACTTATGTTGTCGCGATCAAATATGCCAGCCCCGAGATTGTCGCTTTGATTGTTCTCGCCATGGCCGCCGTCCTAATGATCTTCAACTATTTGATTGTTCAGGGATTTGAAAGATTGGTTGAGGCCAACCGATTAAAAACAGAATTTGTCAGCATCGCTTCACATCAATTAAGAACGCCATTGACGGGCATTAAGTGGACAATTAACTTAATGAAGAATGAGACGACATTTCCTTTGACAGGCGAGCAAAACAGAAAATTGGAAATGATTGAAGAAAACAATCAGCGGATGATAAACTTGGTCAACGATCTCCTTAATATCTCTCGCGTTGAACAGGGACGGTTGAATATGGAGCCAGGACCCGTTCATTTAGAAAAAATTATTCAGGATTTAGTTAAGGAATATAAAGAATTTTCAAAAGCCAACAATGTTAAATTGTTTTTCACATTTAAAAAAAATTTAAAGCCCGCTTTTACCGACCGCCAAGGGATAGAATTAGTTTTACGAAATTTAATGGATAACGCGATTAGATACACCAAAGGGGGAGGAGATGTAAAAATCCGACTAACCGAAAAAGGAAATTTTATTAGATACGAAATTCAAGACCAAGGGGTGGGAATTCCTAAAGATGACCAAAAAAGAATTTTTCAAAAATTCTTCCGAAGCCAAAATGTTATGAAGTATCAAACCCAGGGAACGGGATTGGGCCTTTTTATCGCAAAATCCATCATTAACGCCTCAAAGGGGAAAATGGGATTTAAGAGTCAAGAAAATAAAGGAACAACTTTTTGGTTTGAATTGCCAATTGTAAACAAAAAACAAATTAAACAAAATGCGAATTTATGAATGAAATGCGAATAGCGCGAATGATTTATTCGCAATATTCGAATAAATTTGTAGATTAGTATTATATTTTATGAAAAAAATTCTTTTCATTGAGGATGAGCCAACTTTGCAAAAGACAGTTGATAAGTTTTTAGAAAACTCCGGCTATGAAATAAAAGGCGCTATGGATGGCGAGCTGGGTATTAAAATGGCCAAGAAATTTCAGCCAGATATAATTCTTCTTGATCTAATTCTGCCTAAAATGAATGGCTTTGAAGTTCTTGAAGAACTTCAAAGAGACGAAGCGACTAAAAACATTCCTGTTATCGTTTTAACTAACTTAGAGGGAAGTGTGGATGTTGAAAAAGCCATTTCGCTGGGAGCCAAAACCTACTTAGTCAAGGCCAACTATGAGCTAAGCGAGATTGTTAAGAAAATAGAAGAAGTTTTAAAGTAAAATTTTTAATTTTACTTATGCATGTTGAAGATTCGCAATTAAAGGCCTTTATTCTTGACGCAGGATTGATCGCTAAAGAAAATTTAAAGGAGGCCGAAAAAAAAGCAAAAGAAACCAAAGAACAATTGGCCCATTTTTTGGTTAAAGAAAAATTAATCACCCAAGAACAATTAATTAGATTAGAAGCGTACATTTTGGGAATTCCTTTCGTCAATTTAGAAAAAGAGACCATCCCTGATGAAATTCTTCAAATCATCCCCGAACCTATTGCGCGGAGACATAACATTATCGCTTTTAGAAAGAAAGGCAGAGAATTGGAGGTAGCGATGCTAAATCCGGAGGATATTCAAACAATTGAATTTATTAAGAAAAAATCCGACCTTAAAATTCTACCGCGGCTAACTAATCCTATTAGTATCAAGAACGCTCTCGCGCAATACCAAAAAACGCTCAAAGCGGAGTTTAGCGATTTAATTAAAAAAGAGGCCGAAATAGCCATCTTGCCTGAAAAAGGGAAAGAAGAAAGCCACAAAGACCTTAAGGAAGCAGCTGAACAAATGCCGATTATTAAAATTGTCGAGACCCTTTTAAAGCATGCTATTTTACAGCAGGCCTCGGATATTCACATAGAACCACTTGAAAAAGAAGTTATTGTCCGCTATCGAATTGACGGCATCTTACATGACGCAATGACTCTTCCTAAAAACATTACTTCTGGCGTTGTCGCCCGCATCAAAGTTTTGTCAAATCTAAAATTAGACGAACATCGCCTACCTCAAGATGGTCGCTTCAAAATTGAAACCAAGGATTACAAAATATCTTTTAGGGTCTCAATTCTGCCCGTTTATGACGGCGAAAAAATTGTCTTGCGGTTGTTGCCCGAAGACGCCAAGGGTCTGACTTTGGAAAAATTAGGGTTGAGAGGCGAAGCATTGGAAAAGGTTCACCAGAGCGTTAAAAAACCAAATGGATTAATTTTAGTTACCGGACCAACTGGTTGCGGCAAGACAACCGCCCTTTACACAATTATGGATATTCTTAACGAACCAGGCGTTAATATCTCAAGTGTAGAAGACCCAATTGAATATCGCATGCCAAGAATCAACCAAACGCAGGTCATGCCCCAAATCGGTCTTTCGTTCGCCAATGGATTGCGCGCTTTAGTTCGCCAGGACCCAGACATTATTTTAGTCGGGGAAATTAGAGACGAAGAAACGGCAGGTCTCGCGATTAACGCCGCTTTGACCGGCCACTTAGTTCTTTCCACGCTGCACACCAACAGCGCCGCCGGCTCTTTCCCGCGCCTGATTGATATGGGCGCCGAGCCGTTTTTAATCGCTTCAACGACAAATATTATTATCGCCAAACGGCTAGTTCGCCGCCTTATTCCCGAAACCAAGAAAAAATACACCCTAAGCCAAGATGAAATTAAAAGTTTAGAAAAAGAATTTGATATGAGCAAAATTCTTAAGGTTCTAAAAAAAGAAAAAATTATCAAGCCGAATTATGACTGGACGGACATAGAATTTTATCGTCCAGGCAAGACGGAAAAAAACGACGAGGGATACAAAGGAAGAGTCGGTATTTTTGAAGTTCTTGAAGTGAGCGAAGCGATTAAGGACTTAATCGTAAAAGAAGCCGACGCGGATAATATTCAAGAACAAGCCCAAAAAGAGGGAATGCTCACGATGCTTGAAGACGGAATGATTAAGGCAGCGCAGGGTCTAACTTCTATTGAGGAAATTCTAAGAGTAACGAAAGAATAGAATTATGCTTTACATCTACACCGCTAAAACCAAAGAGGGTGAGACCGAGGCGGGTCAATCGGAAGCGGCGAACGATTATGAATTAGCCGCCTTTTTGCGAAAACAAGGGCTTGTTTTGATTTCAGCTAAATTGGCCGAAATTGAAGAAACGACCGACCGATTTAATTTTAAAAAATTTGTTGAACAATTTGGGCACATTTCGTTAGTTGAAAAAATGATGTTCAGCCGAAATCTCGCGATTATGATTAAAGCCGGTCTCTCTCTTAACCAAGCGCTTGATGTTTTGGCGCAACAAACAAAAAGCCCCAAATTTAAAAAAATCATCAACCAAGTCGCGACAGACATTCAGCAAGGAAAATCATTTAGCGAATCGCTCGCGAAACATTCTGGCGTTTTTAACGATTTGTATGTGAATATGGTTAAAATCGGCGAGACAAGCGGGAATCTCAATGAAATTCTTCGAAGCCTCGCTGAACAGATGAAAAAAGACCATGATTTAATTAGCAGGGTTAGGGGAGCGATGATTTATCCCGCGGTCATTATCGCAGCTATGATCGGCATCGGAATTATTATGATGATTGTGGTGGTTCCGAAACTAACGGAGGTCTTCGTTGAAATGAAAATAGAATTGCCGCTCAGCACGCGAGTCATTATCGGCGTGAGCAATTTTTTACAGCACAATCTTATTTTTAGTTTTATTTTTTTATCTGTTTTTATTTTTTTCGCGCGATTATCAATGAGAATTAAATCTGTCAAAAAATTTCTGCACAATATTATCTTGCATCTGCCTATTTTCGGCTCCCTTTCCAGAAAAATTAATTCCGCCAGATTCGCTCGAAATTTCAGCTCTTTGGTTGAAAGCGGAGTGGCGATCGTAAAATCGCTGGAAATAACGGCTGGGACTTTATCTAATTTATACTTCAAAGAATCCCTCATCGCTTCCGCGCAACAAGTAAAAAAGGGGAAAGAATTAAGCGAAACCCTGTCATGCTATACAAACCTTTACGCGCCAATGATTATCCAAATGACTAGCGTCGGCGAGAAAACAGGCGATTTGGCGGGTATTTTAAATAATTTAGCCGATTTTTACGAGGAAGAAATAGATAATATTACAAAAAATCTCTCCTCAATCATTGAGCCAATTATTATGTTAGTTGTCGGAGCCGCTGTCGGTTTCTTCGCCGTTTCGATGATCCAGCCGATGTACTCAATGATGGGAAGCGTATGATTAAAAAAAATAAAAATTATTTTGTAGATAATAGTGGTTTTTCGCTGGTTGAAGTTTTGGTTGTTTTGGGGATTGCGGGGATTTTGATTGGCATGGCTGTTGTTGGGTTTCGTCTTTTTGAGAGAAAGACAGAATTGCAAAACCATAGCCAAAATATTTTAACTATTCTTGAGCTTGCTAGAACTAAGACCTTGGCTTCGGAGGACGCTTCTCAATATGGAATACATTTTGAACAGGATAAATATATTTTATTCAAAGGAGATGTCTATCAAGAAGAAGCGGGTGATAATAAGGTCTATCAATTACCATCTCGTTTAGAAATCTATAATATTGATTTGACTGGCGCGGCAAGCAGCACTGTCTTTCAACGAATCAGCGGAACCACTCAACAAGGCGGCGTTGTTGAATTAAGAATTATTTCCCAACCAGACGAAAATAAAACCATCAATATTCACCCTTCTGGACAAGTTGAATTAGGAACAATTCTTGACGCTTGCTGTATCGCTAATAGATTAACTGATACTAGACACATTCATTCAGAATTAATTTGGAGCATCCAGGGCGCCTCTGTTTTGTCGTTGTATTTCCCGGATACACCAGAAAAAACAGTTAATATCGCTATGGCTGACTATTTTAATTTAGACCAGACAGAATTTGACTGGTCGGGATCAATTGATGTTAATGGAGAAAATCAAGAATTGCGCATTCACACGCATTTTTTAGACGCGTTTGAGACGACACTCTGCGTTCACCGCGCTCAAGATACAAATAACAAGCCCTTGCAAGTTCTCATGGACGGTAAAGACATCATTTCCTATACAGCCGAAGGAGAAATTTCTGTCGGCGTCTACGGAGGAACTATTAAAGCGCAATGAAAAATTACAAACAACAAAAAGGGATTGGTATGATTGAAGTGATTGTTAGTTTGGCTGTCATTACTACGGCTTTTTGGGGGTTTTTGGAATTGGCCAAATTCGGTCTAAAAATTCAAGAAGAGAGTCAAGCGAAAATAGAAGCAAGCGGCTTAGCTAGTGAAACAATAGAAGCTGTTCGCGCCGCGCGAGACGAAAATTGGGACAATCTCGCCAATTTGTCTTTTGAAACAAGATATTACCCGATTATTTCGGAAAATAAATGGACATTAACCCCAACTAACCCTGGTTCAATTAATGGAATTTACGATCGTTGGTTTGTTTTGGAAAGGGTTTATAGAGACGCGAATGACAATATTGGTTCCTTAGGCGCGGAAGATTTTCTAACTAAAAAAATAACGGCTACGGTTGAGTGGAATAACCGAGAAAAAACGGAACAAATTAATCTAACAACTTATCTAACCAATTGGAAATGAACAACAAAAAAGGATTTACTTTAATTGAACTGATTATTTATGTGGCCGTTTTAGGTATTGTGGTTAGTTTGCTGACTTTATTTGTTTTTAATTTAATTAATGTCCAAGCGAAAATTAGAATTAGCAGAGAAGTTTTGGAAAATAGCCAACGATCTATGGAAATAATGCTTTGGGAGATTAGACGCGCTCAAGATGTATACTCATCAACCAGTTTTTTTGACAGCCATCCAGGCCAACTCTCTTTGAAAACGACTGAAAACGCTCCTTTTGGCGAAGAAATAACTTATCTTGATTTTTATTTAGACGAAAACAATCGGATTTGCTTAAAAAGAGAAGGTGTTGAAGCAGAAGCACTCACCGCGGAAAATATTAAAATAAATAATTTATCGTTTAGCCGTTTAACAACCAGCGGAGGCGAATCGATTAGAATCGAACTATCAGCCGCCTATAACAGCCCAAGTGGAAAAATCGCTTACCAAGCGACAACCACATTGGTTTCTTCAGCCAATTTACGCAATGACTAAAATAATAAAAATAAACGCGCGAGAAAAAGGAGGGGCTTTGTTGTTAAGCATTATGCTGATTTTATCAATCGGCTTAATTGTTGGTTCTGGCTTAAGTTTTTCAGCGTTTAATAGTTTGATTAGCGCGCGGGATAAAATCAAATCAATTGAAAGTTATTACGCCGCCGAATCAGGCCTTGAAGATAGTTTGCTGCGCCTCAAAGAAGGAATGCTTTTTCCCAGCCCAAATAGTTTATCAGTAGAAAACAATTCAACCGTTGTTGAAATATCGGATTTAATCGGCGGCTCTCAAACAATAACTTCGCGAGGCAACGCCGACGGACGAATTAGAAAACTAAGCGTTGCTTATCTTGTGACGACCGATGATGTTTCTTTCTTTTATGGCGCTCAAGTCGGCGAAGGAGGAATGATTATGGGCAATAATAGCCGCGTTGAAGGCAACGTTTTTTCTAATGGAAGTATTCTCCCGCTCGGAGGAGGGGTAAGCGAAATAACCGACACAGTCACGATCGCCATTAATGGAAACAAAATTGACAGCGTTAATGTCGGAGGTGATCTTTATACGCATTCCTGTCAGGACTCTGACATTACGGGCGTTCTCCACTATGTTTCAGGCGGCAGTATTGTTAATTGCGATTACGGAAGTTCTGAAGATATGGGACCTAATGAAATTGAAGCCAAAGACCTACCTATTTCTCAAGAGCAAATAGACAATTGGAAAAACGACGGGGCGGAGAGCGAAACATTTTCTGGCGATTACCTTCTTGATGGAGGAGCGGATTCTTTAGGACCGATTAAAATTACGGGTAATATGATTATTGACAACAGTTCTATTTTGAACATTACGGGATTGATTTATGTGGAAGGAGATATTATTATCAGAAATAAAGCGACAGTTAAATTAGACGATAGTTTTGGCTCAACGAGCGGAATAATTATTAGCGATGGCAGAATTACTGTGGGAAACAACGCCAATTTACAGGGCTCGGGACAAGAAGGAAGCTTTATTATGCTTCTTTCTACTAATAATTCTTTGGATATAGCTAGTCCAGCCGTTGATGTGAGTAATAACGCCCAGGGAGCGATTTTCTACGCTTCGCAAGGCCTAATCCATTTGCATAACAATATTTTAATCAGAGAAGCGACCGCCTACCAGATTGCTTTAGATAACAACGCGGTTATTAGTTATGAAACGGGCTTAGAAAATGTTAATTTCACCAGCGGACCAGGAGGCAGCCGCCGCGCCGAGAATTGGCGGGAAGTTGAGTAAATTAGCAATGGATATTTTATCATCTCTCAATCCAAAACAGAGGGAGGCGGCCGCCGCGACAAGGGGGCCGGTTTTAGTTATCGCGGGTCCTGGTTCGGGTAAAACAAGATGCCTGACTCATCGCATTGTTTATTTAATTCAAAAAGGAATTTACCCAGAAAATATATTAGCCGTTACTTTTACCAACAAGGCCGCCGAAGAAATGAGGGATCGGGTAAGGAAATTACTTGACGACTGGGGACAGTCCCCAAGAAAGGGGACTGTCCCCGAACCCACTATCGGCACTTTTCATTCTATTTGTTTAAGAATTTTGAGACGAGACATCGGCAAACTTTCTCTTGACGGTAAAGAGGGATACAAAAATAATTTTGTTATTTATGACACGACCGATCAACTTTCTTTAATTAAAAAAGCAATTAAGGACTTGGAAATTAGCCCTGACCAATTCAAACCCGCCTCCGTTCAAGCGGCGATTTCGCGCGCCAAAGATGAATTAATAGACGCCAACTCTTACGCGGAACAAGCGCGAGAATATTTTCCAAAAACCGTCGCTAAAATATATTTAGCGTATCAAGCGGCGCTCAAAAAATCCAACGCCCTTGATTTTGACGACTTAATTATGCTGACCGAAAAACTCTTGAGAGAAAACCCATCGGTTTTGGAAAAATACCAAAACAAATGGCAGTATCTTTCGGTTGACGAGGCGCATGACACGAATTTTAGCCAATACGCGCTCATAAAAATGCTTGCCGAAAAGCACAAAAATCTTTGGTTTATCGCCGACACTGACCAAAGTATTTATAGTTGGCGCGGAGCTGATTTTAGAAATATTCTTAATTTTGAAAAGAATTATCCTGAAGCAAAATTGGTCTTGCTTGAAGAAAATTATCGTTCAACTAAAAATATTTTAGAAGCGAGCCATCACATTATTGCCAAAAACACTCAACGCAAAGAAAAAAAACTTTGGACCAGAAATCCAGAAGGCGCGCTCATTAATATCATTCAAACAAATAACGAAACAGAAGAAGGCGATTTTTTAATTGAGGAAATAGTGGGATTGATGAGCGCGGAAGGGCTTAATTTAAACGACTTTGCTGTCCTTTACAGAACCAACGCCCAATCACGCGCGATTGAAGAGGCATTTCTTAAGGCGGGCTTACCTTATAAAATTGTTGGCTCTGTCAGGTTTTACGAAAGAAAAGAGGTTAAAGACATTTTGGCTTACTTGAAAATAATCTCCAACCCAGATGACTTGGCTGGATTGAAAAGAGTTATCAATACTCCGCCGCGAGGCATCGGCAAAATTACCGTCCAAAAGGAAATTTCCGATAGAGCGAGCATGGTTTTTGAAAGCAAAAACGCCAAAATTAAAAATTTCGCTCAACTAATCAACGAACTCAAAGACGCGAGCCAAAAAGAACCGCTGACAGAATTGATTAAAATAATTATTAACAAGACCGAATACGAAAATTATGTCAGAAAGATTTCGCCGACAACGGAAGAAGGGGAGAGACGATGGGAAAATATTCAAGAACTCCTTACGATTGCTGGCAAATATGATTCGCTTGAAAAAGAAAAAGGACTAGAACAATTTTTAGAAGAAATTATTTTGCTCACTGGGGCGGATGAACTCTCGCGAGAGAAGGGAATAATCAATTTAATGACCCTCCATTGCGCTAAAGGATTGGAATTTCCCGTTGTTTTTATTGTCGGCTGCGAAGAAGGAATTTTTCCCCATTCAAGAAGTTTGCTGGCGACCGAACAAATAGAAGAAGAAAGGCGGCTCTGCTATGTCGGAATTACCCGAGCCAAACAAAAGGCGTATCTAACCTTCGCCGCGCGCCGATGCCTCTATGGACAAACGATGGCGAACCCGCCCTCGCGATTTATTTCCAACATTCCGGAAGAATTGGTAGAATATAGATATGAAAACTAAAAATAATATTAAAAAACTCCTCAAACAATACAACATCCGTCCCAACAAAGTCCTGGGGCAGAATTTTTTGGTTGACGAAGGAGTGGTTGACCAGATGGTTAAGGCGGCCGAAATTTCTTCGGAGGATATTGTTCTGGAGGTCGGACCTGGCTTAGGCGCCTTGACGAGGAAAATAGCCCAAAAAGCGAAAAAAGTAATCGCCGTGGAAAAAGATAAAAAAGTCGCCGAGATACTAAAAGAAAATTTGGGCGATTTGGATAATGTAGAAATTATAGTTGGTGATATTTTGAAGATAATGGGGGCTGCCCCCGCCGCGGGGGCAGCCCCCATTATCTCCGCGCCCTACAAAATTGTCGCTAATATTCCATATTATTTAACTTCTTTTCTTATTAGAAAATTGCTGGAATCGGAAAATCCTCCGCGAACAATTATTTTCTTAATGCAAAGAGAAGTCGCGCGGAGAATATGCGCCTCACAAGGTAAAATGACCCTGCTCTCGGTCTCCGTTCAAATATATAGCCGTCCTGAACTTCTTTATGATGTTCCAAAACAATCGTTTTGGCCCAAACCAAAAGTTGATTCGGCTGTTGTCAAAATTAGCGATATCCGCAAGCCAAAAGATATTGATATGAAAAAATTTTTCCGCTTAGTTAAAGCGGGATTTTCCAGACCGCGCAAGCAGTTGGCGAATAATTTATCGGAAAAGCTAAAAATTAATAAAGAGGAAATAAAAAAAGCCCTGATTGAACTTGGTTTAGATGTTCAAATCAGGGCCGAAAGGTTAACGATTGAAGATTGGATTGGATTATTACATATAAATTTTTAAGAATATAAGAATTAGAATGTGCGCCGGATAGAACCAGTAAAACCACATGCGGGGAAAACGCATACCGTGAGCGCCGTTGTAGAAAAAAATAGGGAGTAAAGCAAATAGAGAAAAATATTGCAGTGAATTTGTTCCAGGTGGAATTTTGAATGAGACTGAAATCGCGATTAAAATAACAACAAAAGCAATATCTCTAATCTTGTGGCGTCTAAACCCGCGCAAAGCGCAGATAAGGAGCACTCCGTATGCTCCGTAATCAAACCGCAGCAACTCTGCAACTGTTGCTATCCCAATTAGCGCGGTTATGCCCGTAAAAGTAGAGTATCGATTTAATGCAATTAGTCCTAATAATCCAGCGGTAAGCGTAAAAAATATATTAAATCCTCCTGAGTACGGAGCGCTGCCGACCTTAAAAAGGAAATAATGCGGCACAAAAGAGATAAGGGCAAATATTGCAAGACGAAAAAAATATTTTTTTACATTGCTCGTTTTTTCATAGCCTTCGCCTATAAGAAACGCAAAAATTGGCAATGAAATTCTTCCTATAATTCTTAGCCATAATATATGAGGAAAGAACAAAAAACCGACATGGTCCGCGACCATAGTAATTACGGCGATAATTTTAAGGGAAAAAGATGACATATTCTATAATCTCAATTATACACTTGAGATCTGACCTTGGATTTAAATTTTATCACCTTTGTTTAAAACTGCCAAATAAGAAAATAAAAAAAGCCCTGATTTATTCTGCCAAATCAGGGCTAAAGATTATGACAGGGACAGTCCCTCGTCGCGAGGGACTGTCCCTTAATCGCCTGTTATTGGTACCCACCGTAAACGGTTGTGCGCTTGTCATAGACAATCACGCGCCAGCCGTAGTACTCGGTCGCCCATCTGCTTAAATCGTCCTCTTTAAATTGAGCGACTGAAACTTTAATTATTTCCGTTTTTGGAATTTTTTTCCATCCTCCGTAGGCGGAAAAATATTGCCATCTCTCAATGTGGAGAAAGTGCTCGCCGGGAGGAAGATTGAATTCTCTGATTTCGTTTGGATTGAATTCTGGCGGACCTGTTTCTGGTCCGATTAGGGTAATTCTTTGCCCGTTTGCTATTAGAAAAACCTTCGGAATATACGGGAACGCCTGATTTTCTATACATCCCCTCGTTAGGTCTGGATAAACATAAGATGTCTCAAAAAATTCTTCCTTCTGTTCTGCTTTTTCGCCTGTAGGAATTTCTTTAATAACAATCCTCGGGTTTTGCGATTTGTATATGATTGGTGGCGACTGATAAGCGCACGCCGCGAAACAACCAAGAAAAAATATCACGAGAATGCTTTTCATTTTTTACCTCCTTTTTTACGGTTCAATTTGGATTTTAATTCCGAATCTCGCTGGACCGCTTGTGTCGACATCGGGCAAGTCAATGATTTCGTCTGCCCAAATTGTTCCGAGGTAGGATTTGCACGAATCACGAGTGGCGTTATAACTTGTCTTAACAAAAATCGCCCTCTCGCCTAAAAACGCGCCGTTTACCCGCAAGTCGCGGACATAAAGAGTATAGCGACTGTTCGGCTTGAGATAAACAACAGCCGTTTGACTCGCCATTTTGCCGCCCTTAAATCTCATATAACTACAAGGAAGAATGAAATTACTCCTCCATTGTCCTCGCGTTTGGGGAGAAATAATTTCCTCCGACTTGAAGATAAGGTCTCTTCCTCCTATTTGAAGCAATTTCAAAGGAGAAACAGCAAAGACCTGATTCCCTCTTTCGTCGCAGGTCTTTAGGTCGTCAACGCCGTAAGAGCCAGCGAAAAGCCATATTTCTCTATCTGCTTTTGTCGCGTTCGCGATAATAACCATCCCCGGCTTTGGGGAGGGGAGACCTCCCGCGAAACAATAAATTGGGAAAAGCGCCATTGCCACTATTGCTGCTATTGTCAAAAATCTTAATCTTTTCATATCTATACCCCCTTTTCTTAAGTTTAGTTGTTAAGTTACTGGTTTAGTCATACAGTATTTTAATGAATATGTCAAGAAAAATAGAAAATGAAAAAGCGCTGGGATGATTTTTTTGAATCCCAGCGCCTATTAACCGATTCCATTAAATCCCGTTTGGACGAACAAGAGTATTGTAAATATACCCGATTCGTCCAGTTTTTACTAATTTAACTTTTAGCCAATTTCCCTCTTCATTGAGGAAAATTAACTCGGCGCCCTTCGGCGCGACCGCGACAATTTTGTAATTCGCGCCCGGTCCTTCGCGGATATTGCTGATTTGAATTGTCGCCCCTGTGACTGCGTCAACAACATCAGAATCGCCTTTATTAGCGATTGTTCCACCGCGACATTTTTCCTTAATCGCTTTAACGATTTCTTCCGCGTAAGTATAGTCCTTGTTACGAGTAAAAGGGATACCTATTTTGCTTTTTCTCGCCCTGGCTTGAACTTTCGTCATTTTATTAGAAAACGACGAAAGGATAATATGAACTTTCTCATGACGAGGCGAACTTCCGATAAGCAAAACTTCTCCTATTTTTTCCTGTTCTCTTCCTGATATGGTAATTCCCATTTCTTCAGCAACCGCCATCGCCGCCGTTTCGGTCTGATCTATGTCGACTTTAGCCACATCTTCCGCGTCAGCATCAGTTTCTATCCGATGTCCTTGCCACGCGGCTACTCCCAAACTGGTGGCAAGAAGTGTTTCAGCGCAGCCCGTTATTACTAAAGGCAAAAGCGCCAAAAAAACTAAAAACGAAAATCTTTTTATTAATCTATCCATTGTCTCCGCCTCCTTATGTAAAATGTTAAAGAAAATTTATTTTCCTTATTATAACCGCAAGAGCAATGTTTTGTCAAGCCCCGCGACCCAAAAATGAATTTTTCCTTGTCACGCTGTGGATAAGTAAAAAGAACGAACTTGGGAAATGCTGTAAAGTATTGTATAATACTATCAATGAACCAGTTTAAAAGAAAGTTTTATATCATTGCGGTCGTTTTGACATTGCTAGCGGGCATATCCGTCGGCGGATATTTGGTTTTGAAAAGCAAATCAAGCCGGGCTAATTTTCTTGAACAACTTATCACCCAAAATTTAAGCGCTGAAAGCATGACTAATGACCCAGACCATGACGGGTTAGATGACTGGGAAGAAAAAATTCATAAAACAGACCCTCGCAATCCAGATACGGATGGAGACGGTTATTCGGACGGAGAAGAAGTTGCCTCCGGATACGACCCACTCAAAAAAGCGCCTGATGATAAATTAGCGAGCGCGGATAAAAGCGACAGCAAAAAAATGGAAAGACCAGACCCTGGAAATTTAAGCCAAATGTTGACTTATCTTATAGGCAAACAAATGAGCAATGATTCTTTTGGTTTGCCCAATATTCAAGATCTCGCTTTGTTAGAAAAAACAGTTGAAGAAGCGGCAGATGAAAATGTCGCTAAAGCCCTACGAAAATCCTCCGCTAATTTTTTATCAGAGTTTATCCCTTCTTACCAAAAGGAAGGTTTTGAATTCCAAACCACAAAAGAGAATAATTTAGACGCTATTCGCAATTATGCCGGACGACTTCAAGACAGGACAAAAGATATCGTGAAATGCCCAATAGTAAGCATTGGGGACGATGCCGATATTATTCAAAAATTTATTGAAACAAATAATTTTGAGGGAGCTGATTGCTTGGCGGAAAGTTATTTACAATCATACCAAGCAATATTAAACGAGCCAATTCCTTTGGACTGGGTTGATATTCACAAAAAGACGCTTTCTGTTTTTTGGTCAATGTCTAAAGTTTATCAGCATATTCCTGAACATGAAAAAGACCCTCTTAAGGGAATACTTATTTTGAAAAAATTTGAAGAAACTGCTAAAAACTTACGCAGTTTGATTGAGGAGATAGTGGTAGATTTAGAAAGTCGTCAAAAATGATATTTTTTCAAAAAACAATTTTACAAAAATTTACTTCCACAGCTTTAATTGTTTGCTTGCTTTTTTCAGTAATGGGAGCAGTTTTTCTTATTCCTAAAAAAGCGGCGGCAATACCCGTTACAAATACCGAGTCATTGTCATGGACAACCGTCTTCCAAACCGTATTGGACAATGTGTGGAATTATATCAAAAGCTCGTACGACAAATTGTCCGATCTTTCTTTAAAAACAATAGCGGCTTGGACTATTTGGAAGAAAGCGCAAGATCTTATTACCTGGGCGGCCGCGGTTCTCTTGAATGTCCTTTTGCATCAAATACTCGCCCAATTAACGAACGATATTACCGCGTGGATTCAAAACGGGACAGAACCAAGATTTTTATCTGAAGGGCTGGATGATTGGCTAGGAAGAGCGGCTAATAACGCTGGTGGAAATTTTGTTGACCAATATTTAGGCGCGGGGTGGCTTTGCGAACCGTTTGATCTGGATATAAAAATCGCTTTAAGGGATGTGCCAACATTTGAAACCGAAGCCGAATGCACGCTTACGGATATTGTGGATAATATAGATGATTTTTATGACGACTTTACGACCGGCGGATGGAAGGGATGGATTGAATTGACGAAACCGCAAAACACTTTTGCGGGAGCTTATCTACTCGCCAAAGACGAAAAAGTAAGAGTTATGACGCAAGAAATAAATAACGCGCAAAAGGATTTAGAAATGGGCGAAGGATTTTTAAGTCCCAAGGATTGCTATTGGTATAGCGCGGATGGAGATTTAGTTGAAACGCAAACAGATGTCTGGGGTTCGCCGTCTCTGCCTAGTGATTGCCAGCCAGACCCAAATAATAAAGGGTTTACTACAGCAGGATACACCGCGCCTTGTTCTAAAATATGCCAAATCAATACTCCTGCTTCGGTGGTAAAGGATGTTGCCAGTAAATCAGTCACTACCGCTTTTGATAAAATGAACACATATATAGGAGCGGCATTGTCAAAAACAGGACCTTACGCGGTATATATCCAAGCAATCGCCGACGCTTTAATTAACCGAATTCTTACCGAAGGCAAAGGGCTTCTTCAGGCGGATGCTGTGCCTTCGCCCAAATACGGCGATACGGGCGAATCAGAAAATTTGCCTGAAATCGTAGACACAGAGGACAATTACACGGCTGAAGCGTCCGCCAACGAATTAATAACTAACTTAAATTCTCTTGAAGAAACGCTTGATGATTACCTCATTCCGAAGCAAGAAGAAACCTTGGTCGCGTGGAATTTGGTCTATGACGCTTATGAAGACGCTATTCCTTTCTTGGAAACAACCATGGCGGAATGTTCAGGTGTGATCGCAGATAATTACACTTGGGCTTCAAGCACAAAAGCAGAAATTATTAATAATATCTTGCCTTCTATTGAAGAAGAAATTAATCAATTAGAAGAAGATATTTTTAATGCTAACGAAGCAATTTCATTAGTTAGCGTTGCTATGTTTTCCGTTGAAGATTTAATTGTTGAAATAAGAGAATGGGAAGCTCTGTACGAAGAAAGTTCAGGAATAGAAACAGATGAAATAATCGCGGCGCAAGATGATATTGATGTCGCGAAAGAGGTTGTTATTGGAGATGTCCAAGATATTTTAATAGTATTAAACCCTCTTCTAACCTCTGTTAATCTTAACGAAACAGCGACTAGAATTGATGACTTGTCCGATGAAATTTATGACGCTCTTACGGAAGTGCTAATGTTGTACTCTGATCTCGCGGGAGAAATAGGAGACCCAACCTATCCTAATTCCGGCACGATTTACGCTGAATTAGAAGCTGCCAATGAAATAATAGAAGAAGCCAAAGCAAAAGCAACTGCGTGTATTGACGAAAAAAATCGCCTCGCGGCAGCAGCGCGAGATAATTAAGACGATTTGCATTAATGTCTAACTTCTTTCTAAAACACAAAAAAATTATCGCGAGTTTGTCGCTCATTTTGGCGGTGAGCGCTTTTGGTATTTTTGTTTTTAGCGCGGGGGAGGCGAGGGCAAGTTGGGCGGAAAATGCTTTTTTTGGAGTTGTTTCAGGCGTTATCAGCGCGATTGGCGTTGTATTTACCTCTATTTTTTCCATCATTTTTTATCTCGCGTCAATGCTTTTGGAAATGGCTTTTGGATTAGAAAAGTTTACAAATATTAGTATTGTGAAAACAGGATGGGGAATTACGCGCGATGTGGCAAATATGCTTTTTGTCATAGGACTCATCATTATTGCTGGAGCGACCGCCTTAAAAATAGAGTCGTATGATGTAAAAAAATTACTGCCAAAACTTATTATCGCCGCCCTTTTGATTAATTTTAGTTTAGTTATTGGTGGCGTAATTATTGATTTTACTCAAGTCGCAACTCATTTTTTTTACGAGGAAGTAACTTCTGAAATGGGCTTTACGGAGCAATTGGCAAAACTTATGAAAGTATCAAGCGCTTTGTCTATAAATGAAAATGCCGATGCTGGAGAAAAATTAGCAGCCGGCGCAGCTGGGGTTTTGATGTTGATTTTTACCCAGCTTGCCTCTGTAGTTTTTTTATTTCTTGCTTCAATCGCGGTCGGCATAGGCGCTTTCTTTTTAATAGTTAGAATGATTACGCTTTGGATTTTGTTAATTTTAGCGCCCATGGCTTGGGCTATGTGGGTTTTGCCCGCAACAGAAGATCTTTTTAGAAAATGGTGGAGTAATTTTTTTAAATGGTCTTTTTTCGCCCCTATTTACGCCTTTTTTATCTATTTAGCGGTTGAAGCGACTAATAGCGACTCGCTTTCTAATATTATTAATGATGAAATGGCAAGCATTGTTGAGGCGACAGGATGGAAAGAAACTTTTTGGAATGGTCTTATGTCTTCACCAAATGTGTTGATGCAATATTTAGCCGCCACTGGATTTCTTTTTGGAGGAATTATCGTCGCGCAAAAATTGAGCATTTATGGCGCCGCTGGAGTAATAAAAATGGCGCAAAACGCAGGAAAAGGAGCTGGTGATTGGGGAAAGAGAAAAGCGTTAAGAGCGGGCGCGATACCATCTGGCTGGGCTGGAGAAAAGTTGAGCGCCGCGGCCGAACGAATGGGATGGACGGGCAAATTAACTGGAGCCAAGACATTAATGAAGCAAGGTGGCAGAGGACTCCGTTCTCTTTCAGAAATAGAAAGAGCGGCAACAGGAAAAGAAAAAGAAAAATACAAGAGTTATACCACCGACAACCTTCAACGGACAAGCATGGCGGTTGACGGGAGAGCGAAAGTGGCTATCGCTCAAATTTTAGCCGAGAAAAAAGCGTTTAAGGAAAACGAAAAGACGGGCTATACCCACGAAGAGATTCAAAAAGCGATTAAAATCGCCCAAAGACACGGACAAGAAGGAGATCTTTTGTCGGCCAGGCCGGATATCGCGGCTTCTATGGCATTTAACGCCGCTCCTTTAGGGAAAAAAGACGAAGCGGCAAAAGCGGCGCTTGAAAAATATATTTCTTTCACAAAGGATGGACTGTCAAAGATACAATCTGAATCGCTTGGCGGAGAAAGTCCCAATTCCGGTCAAGCGGCGGTTCAAGGATTTATTAAAAAATCCATAACTGAAAAAGGTGGAAAAATGAATCCCTCAACGCTATCCAAATTACATGAAAGCAACCCTGCGTTATCCAACCATATTACAGAAAAGGCCATCAAGCCAATATATCAAGATGAAGCAAAAAAGAAAAAACTTAAAGAAGATAGGCCTGATACAGCTAATTATGTTGAAAGCAGCGCGGGAAAGGCGCTGGGGATAGTTTAATTTTTAACTTATGCTTAACCAAACGCAAATGGAAGCGTTAAAAGATATTCCAGATCCTTTATTAAAAAAAAGGTACTTAAAATTTCTTCAACTTCCGCAAAAATTAAGAGAAACAATTCCCTCTGTGGAAACAGCTGATAAAATAAGAGCGGTGGCTGAAAAAAACAAATTAAGCAAAAACCAACTTTGGGACTTTTCTTACATTGTCGGGATGGTTCTTTTGGGCGAGACAAATATTACTGAATTTGTAAAAGAAATTCGTGACAAATGCGGATTAAATGAAGAAACAGCTCGCCAAGTCGCGCGCGATGTTAATCAATCGGTCTTTCTGCCCGTTAAAGAAGAACTTAAAAAAATTCATAATATCGCGCGATGGCCAAGAGAAGAGGAGCAAAACGCGCCAAATAGAACAATAGAACCCAAGCTAGAAGGCAATATTGTTAATTTAAAAGCAACCCATAATTCATAATTCATGCAATTTCAAGTTCCACAATTAATTGACATTGAAGATAAAATCATAGGCCCTCTGACATTGAAGCAATTTTTATATTTGGGAGGAGGGGCAATGGCAGTCGCTTTTCTTTGGAGTGTTTTAACTTTGGGAGCGTTTATTATTGTTGCCGCTCCGGTTATTGCTCTCGCGTTGTCTCTCGCTTTTTACAAAGTAAATGGACGACCTTTTGTTAATTTTCTGAATTCATTCATTACTTATTCAGTCAAACCAAAATTATATTTATGGAAAAAATAAACGCCGCTTCTATTCAAAAACATATAGAGATTAAAGAAATTAGAGATGATGTTATTTTTCTTAAAAATGGCGGGATGCGCGCTGTTTTAATGACAACAAGTTTAAATTTCGCTTTAAGGTCTGTTGACGAACAGGACGCGATTATTTTTCAATACCAAAACTTTCTTAACTCGCTTGATTTCTCAATCCAAATTGTCGCCGCTTCGCGAAGATTTAACATTAAACCATATCTTGAAAGTTTGGAACAAAAACAAATAAAGCAAGAAAATCAACTTTTAAAAATGCAATCTTACGAATACATTGATTTTGTTAAGGGCTTGACCGAATTAACCAATATTATGACTGAATCGTTTTATGTGGTTGTTCCGTATAGCCCTTCTATTGTCAAAAAATCCAGCTTTTTTGATGTTTTTTCAAGTAAACAAAACCATTCCGCTAAAGAGCAAAAATTTCAAGAAATTAAAAACGACCTTTGGCAAAGAGTAGAGTTTGTTGTCTCTGGTCTGCGCGGCGCGGGAGTTAAAGCGATTCCCTTAAAAACCGACGAATTAATTGAACTTTTTTATAAACTGTATAACCCCAGCGCCAAAGAAGACGCTGAAATTAAAAAATCTAAAGATATGAGAAACCAATGAACCTATTCAAAAAAACAAAAGAAACAAAATCGGAGGACTTGCTCCCAGGAGAACCGACTGAAACGATTGATTTAATCGCTCCTGCGGGAATGATGATTGACTCTAATTATTTACAAATCGGCGAAAAATACGCGCGAACAATTTTTGTTTTCTCTTTCCCTCAAACGATAGTGTCTAATTGGCTATCTCCTGTCATCACGCTTGACCAAGAGATGAACATCGCTCTCTTTATCCATCCAGTTGAGACAAGCGCCGTCTTAAAACAATTAACAAAAAAAACAGCGCAAATTCAATCTCAAATATCATTCCAGCAAGGAAAGGGGAAGGTTCGCGATCCCGCTTTAGAGTCAGCGCTAAGAAATGTTGAAAATATTAGAGATAAACTTCAAGAAGGGAACGAACGCTTATTTAAGTTAGGGATTTATATCACTTTCTTTGCCGACTCTCCAAAAGACCTTGATAGCGCTGAAAATAAAATCCGAGCGCTTTTGGAAAATCAGATGGTCCACGCCAAACCAGCCGTTTTTCAGCAAGAACAAGGATTTGTTTCAACGCTTCCTCTACAAGAAGACAAATTGCTTGTCCATAATAACTTTAACACCAGCCCTCTTTCTTCCACATTTCCCTTTGTTTCATCTGATTTAAGCGATAGTAAAGGAATTCTTTACGGCATCAACCGCCATAACAATTCCTTAATCTTGTTTGACCGCTTCAGTTTAGAAAACGCGAATATGGTCGTATTCGCAAAAAGCGGATCTGGCAAAAGCTATTCCGTAAAGTTGGAGATATTGCGTTCGTTAATGCAAGAAACCGATGTTATTGTTGTTGACCCGGAAAAAGAGTATAAATATTTGGCTGAAACGGTTGATGGAACATTTATTAATATTTCTCTTTCTTCTAGGCATTATCTTAATCCATTTGACCTGCCCGTTCCGGGACCAGACGAAAAGCCATCTGATATTTTAAGAAATAATATTATTAGTTTGGTTGGATTAATAAGAATTATGCTCGGTGGACTGACACCGGAAGAGGATGCGATTGTAGATAAGGCGTTGACTGAGACATACGCCGCCAGAGATATTACAGTAGATTCCGATTTTAGCGCGATTGCTCCTCCGCTCATGCAAGATTTTCAAGCTATCTTAAAGGGAATGACCGGAGCTGAAAGTTTAGTCGTTCGCTTAGAAAAATTTGTCAGTGGAAGTTACGCGGGATTTTTTAATCAACCAACCAATGTTAGATTAGACAAAGAATTGGTTGTTTTTAGTATTAGAGATATGGAAGAAGAATTAAGACCTTTGGCAATGTATATTATTTTGCGATATATTTGGAACATTATCCGCACAAAAAGAAAGAAGAGGATGATGGTTGTTGACGAAGCGTGGGTGATGATGCAACACGAAGACGCTGCTTCTTTTCTCTATGGAATTGCCAAGCGATGCCGCAAATATTATCTCGGACTAACCACAATCACACAAGATGTAGCCGATTTTATACAATCCAAATATGGCAAGCCGATCGTCACGAACTCATCTATCCAACTTTTATTAAAACAATCGCCCGCCTCAATAGACCTTATTAAAGAAACATTCAATTTAACTAATCAAGAAAAATATATGCTTTTGGAAAGCGCTGTCGGGGAGGGGATTTTCTTTGTTGGAGCAAAACATGTCGCAATCCAAATAGTCGCTTCTTACACAGAAGACCAAATTATCACATCCGACCCAGCGCAATTATTGGAAATCGAAAAAGCAAAAGAAGAATTAGCAAGAGAAGAAGAAGAAAGAGAAAAAGAAAATGAAAAAAATAAAAGCGCCCTCTAGCAACATTACTGACGCCGAGTTCGCGATTATCGGCTTAATCGCTTTCGCGAATGATTTTTGCGATTGGTTTGGATTGGACTTGCTCTTTTTTAGAATGATTGACACGATGACCGCTTTTATCCTTGGTTTTTGGTGCTATTTTCGCCTTCATAAGTTTCCTGCCGGAAAATTTAGCGGAACATTCCTAATTGAACTTATTCCTATCGTGGGCGATATTTCCCCAACTTGGACTATTTTTGTGGTAAGTATGTATTTTGAACAAAAAAAATGATTATTTTTAAAAAAAATTTATATTTTTTATTAGTTCTTGTCTTTTTTCTTTTGCCTATTGCTTTAATTCAAGGACAGTCTTCAGATATAGAAGTTGTTCTTACTTGGTCAACCAATACATATACTCACCCCACTTATACAGGGAAAGCCCTTCCTGACAGAGAAAGCTCCGTGGAGGTAGTCGCTAATATTTTTTCTCAAGAAGTTAATCCCCAAGAATTAGTTTATAATTGGTTTTTGGATGACCGTATTCAAAACGAAAATTCAGGAGAGGGAAAACAAATTTTTAGGTTTAATATGGGAGGAAGTTCCGCTAAAAAATCTATTAAATTAGAAATTAAAAACCAAGAAGGAGCGACTATAGGACAACCTTATTATTTAGTGATTAAACCGCAAGAGCCAGAAATTATTCTAAAAACAAACTCTCTTTTTAACGGATATTTTGGAATTACGCCAAAATACCAGGTCTCTTCTAATAAAAAAATTGTTTTTTCCGTTCAGCCATATTTTTTTAACATTAAAAATATTGAGGAATTAAATTACCAATGGGAACTTGGCGAAGAAAAAGCCGTTCTGACAGACGAGAAAAGTCCTGACATTCTTACTCTTGAAATTGGACAATTGGTGAATTCTTTTACGAGAAATTTAGTCGTCAAAGCGGAAAACAAAAACAATCCGCTTCAAAAAGCCCGCCTAACCGCGGAAATAAATTTTAAACCATGAAAAAAAATCTTTATAAAATTTTATTTGTCATCACTTATTACTTGTTGTTTGCCGCCGATTTCGCTTCAGCTGGCTACAAAATAGAAATTGCTTTGCCTAATGTGGTCTCTGGCAAGGAAGTCACATTTCCTGAATATATCGGATATCTTTACACATTTGGAATAGGTTTTGTCATTGTCGCCGCTTTGGGCGGGCTGGTTATTGGAGGTTTTTCCTATATGCTTTCTGATGTCGTGACAACAAAAGAGAAATCCAAAGAATACATTTGGGGAGCGCTTTCTGGATTAGTTTTAATTCTCGCCGCTTATTTAATTTTAAGCAAAATCAATCCAAATTTAGTCAATTGGTCAATAACACTATAATCACAAAATTATGCCTCTCAAAAAAATACTCGTAGTTTTAATTGTTTTGCTCGTTTTGTCGGCAACTCTTTTGCTTATTTATAATTATTTCTTCAAAGAAGAAATGGAGCCATCTGATGGAGCAGCAGAACAAGCAACGCAGTCCTATTGGAGCGATAAAATAAAGACCATCTCTCAAGAACCAGCAATGGGAGCGGCTGTTGACGGACAAAAAATTAAATATTATTCATCCAATAATGGCAATGTTTTTGAATCCGATTTTGACGGCTCAAATCAAACGCGCGTTTCGTCAAATATTCTGACGGACCTTTTGGAAATTCTTTGGTCGCCAAGTAAAGATAAAGTAATCGCCATTTTTGATGAAAGAGGATTGCCAAAAAAATATCTTTACGACTACTCCACAAAGATAACCACTCCTCTTGCGACGCAAGTCCGCTGGATTGCCTGGTCACCCGATGAGGATAAAATCGCTTACCAATACTATAACTCCCAAAACGAAGATAATAATATTAGCATATCCAACCCCGACGGTTCCGAATGGGTTAATGTTTTTTCAACGAGAATGAAAAACCTAATTATAGAATGGCCGAGTCGAAACAAAATCTCAATTAGAACCAGGCCCAGTGGCTTAGCTAAAAGCATTGTTTACGCGATTAACTTGCCCAACAACAATATTGAAAAAATATTGGGCGAGGCATACGGGATGTCTGTTCTTTGGTCGCCCAATAGCAATAAAATACTTTTTTCGGAGACAAACAGCGATGGCAAGAACTTAAAATTAAAAATAATGGATTGGGATAAACAAACCATTAAAGAATTAAGTTTTATTTCATTGCCCGAAAAGTGCGCTTGGAGCCAAGATAACCGAAATATTTTTTGCGCCATTCCAAAAAAAATATCGTCTTCAGCTGTTTTGCCTGATGATTACTACAAAAACAAAATTCTTTTCTCTGACGATTTTTGGAGAATTGATTCAGACACAGAAGAAGCAATTAAAATTTTTGAAGGAGAAGACAATCTAGAAAATAGTTATGACGCTCAAAAGGTAATTCTATCTCCGCAAGAAGATTATCTTTTCTTTATTAATAAGAGAGACGGATTGCTTTGTAGTTTAGAGCTATAATCAGCCAAAAAACAACCGCCAAGTCATTTTTCCAGTAAGTTGTGTCAACTAATCCGTGAATTAGAACACAAATCATCGTCGCCATTAAAATAATGGCTAATGAGTTTATTTTTATTCTAAAGAACCTAAATAAGAGCCAAATAAATCCGAGCAGGCCGAGTAACCCTGTTTGGAGCCAGAACGCCAGAAAGAGGTTGTGGGGCTGAGGAACGGCCCATTCAAGATAGGGTTCAAGGGTTACTTGGTATTTCAAATAATATTCTTGAAATAGTCCGGGACCAATCCCATTAAAGGGATGGTCTTTTATTATCTCCCAAGCGCTTTGCCAGATTACGAAACGAGAAGACAAAGAGGGATAAGAAAAATCAATCATTCCCTGAAATTTTTGGCTATTAATTTGAAAAGCGAAAAAAGAAGCGACAATCAGAAACATAATCCCTATTAAATAAAAAATCTTTTTCTGTTTTTTTATCGTCGCTAAAAGAAAAAACAAAGAAGCGATCAGTCCAATCCACGCGCCATAAGAATAAGTTAAATACAAAACAACAAGTAATGAACAGTGAGCGGCAAACAAGAAAAATTTAATAATTTTTTTATCAAAAACAAAATATAAATAAAGAGATAAAATCAAAATAGGCGATAAATACATCGCCAAGTGGTTGGGGGATTCGTAAAATGCTTTCAATCGGCCATCATAAGTCAGATTATGACTGAAAAAATAAAAAAGAGCGATTAAAGAGACCCAAAAACCAGAAAAGAACAGGGATGAAATAATTTTTTGAACCTGTTTCCCATTTTTAATCGCGTTTAAAACGACAACAAAAAACAGCAAAGGAACAATAAACCAACTCTTCCATATCCCAGCGCTTGTGATAATATCATCCGAAAAAATAGTTGAGATGCTCGCGCCTAAAAAGATAAGTAAAATCGGCGGGAAAAATGAACTTTTAAACATACTGCGCGATATTTCAGGTATTTTGTTAAAATTTCCAATAAACCAAGCGAGGAACAAAACACTAACAAGAGCTTCTAAAAGATTAGTCGGAATAAGCCAAATTTTGAAAGAAAAAATGTATGTTGGAATTAAAAAAACAACCAAGTAAATCCCAAAGTTAATAATTTTTTGAAAAGATAAAACTAACATTTAATGTTGTTTATTGGGCGCTATTATGATCGCGCTGGAAATTCCCAGAATGACCATTAAAAGAGATAAAACCGAAGGGTTATAGACGGGCGTTTCAAAAAAACTATGGACTAAAAAATAAGAAAGAGAACCAAGCAGACCGATAATAATGTACTTTTCTTTTGTATTATCTGATTTTTTAAGCTTTTGAAACAACTGCCAAATAGTTCCTAAGAGTAAAAAAAGCCAAAAAAACAAGCCCAGAAACCCAATTTCCGAGAAGATGTCTAAGTAAAGATTGTGCGCCGTAATTGGATTTCTGTACCCAAAACCCGAGTCAACAACAGAAGAATAATTCCCCAATCCAACCCCGCTCCAAAAATATTGAAGACCCGTTTGCCCTGATTGTCGCCACATTTCCAACCTGCCAGAGTTTGAACCTTCATCTGCGTCAAAGGAAGAATAAAATCTATCCGAAATTGGAGTGATTGGAATAATAAAAACCAAAATCAGCGAGCAAAGCGCGACCGCCGCTTTTTTGTTTTTAGCGAAAAACCAAAAAAGAACGCCCATAAAAAGAAAAGCCGCAATAATCGCCAAATAAGCGCCCCTCGCGAAAGACAGAAGTAAGCCAACAAACATTAAAAAGAAAAATATATAACTATTAAAATAAACCGCCGCCAGTGGCGCAAGCATTCCTACATAAAAAGAAAACATATGAGGGTCAGAAAATAAAGAAAATGCCCTCATAATGGTCTCGCCGTTCACATTAACCAGCCAGCTTGGGTAAGATAAAAGCATCGCGCCAAAGTTAAACCCTGAAAAAACTGGAACAACATTCCATGCCCAAAAATTATAGACCCCTTCTAATCCAAAAACGAAAACAGATAGAAACTGAAGCAAACCGACAAGCGCGAAAACAGCGCCGCCTCCGACTAAAATTAAAATTATTTTTTTAATTTTTTCTAAATTATTAACCAAAGCAAGCGTTAAAAAATAGAGCGGGAAGACGGACATAAAAAATACAATTTTTCTCAACCCCCAAAAAACATTTTCCGCTCCAATTAGCGACAGAAAAGCAGCGACAAAAAAAAGAATTAAGCCCGCGCTTTGGATGTTTTTAAGATAAACTCCCTCGCGAATAGTTTCAAAAATTTTTTTATAATTTTTCGCTAGCCAAAAAAGAAAAAAGAGAACAATTAAAACCCTCAAAGAAGACAAATCAAAACCGCGCGCCGGATTGAGGGCGACCTGAAAGGGGAGGTATAAGATTAGCAAGAGAAACCAATTATGCATCTTTTTTGATTAAAAACATTATTTCCTCCGAAGAGACGCCTTTAAAAAGCCAAAGACATACGAAATAAATCAAGGCCGAGAGAGGAGCCAAAATAAACAAATGCCAATCGCTTAAAAAATAGAGCGGCAAAATCATGATTAGAACGGCCGCCGCGCATTTAAAAATAATTTTGAAAGAATGTAGATAATTTAACGATTTATAAACAATAAAAATCATCATCGCCGTAACAATTAATTCCGTTAAAACAGTCGTCCACGCCGCCCCATAATAAGAATATTTAGGGATAAAGATAAAGTTGGCCGCCAAATTAAAAATTGCTCCGAACCCATAAATAACTGTTAACGCCTTTTGTTTTTTTAAGGAAATAATTATATTGGAAAAAAGAACTCCCAAAAAAATTACACCTGCGGCGATAATTAAAACATTTAAGACGCCGCCAGACAAAATAAAATCATCGCCGCCAATTAGAACAACTATTTTAGAAGAAAGAAAAAAGATGCCCGCCATCATGGGAAAAATGAAAATTAGCAGGATATCAAGCGTTTTTTGGGTGATTTTTTTAAATTTATCTTTTTTAAAAATGGCGTATCTGGACATCAAGGGCATAATCAACCCGACAAACATCGCCGGAAAAAAGAGCAAACTTTCCAAAAGTTTATAAGAAAGATTGTAAATACCGACATCAACAGGCGACTTCATTAAAGAAAGCATGATTGTGTCCAGTTTAAAATAAATTACAGTAAAAACAATCGCCAAGGCTAAGGGCAGAGATTCTTTTAGTATTTTTTTCCAAAAAATAAAATCAAACTGAAAGGAAACGGGAATAAATTCGCGAGTAAAAAGAAAGACCAAAATAAAATTAATTAAAGCCCCGCCTACAAAAGCGGCGACAATCGGCAAAAAGCCAAAATCGCGCCAAATAAAAAAAACGACCAACCCCAACTGTGTCAGCCGCCCAAGCAATTCACCCGCGATAATCCGATCCATTTTTAAATGTTTTTGGAAAACACCCACTAAAACCTGTTGATTTGAAAGAGCCCAGAAACCAATTGCCCCGATTAAAACCCCAATTTTAACCTGTTCAGGATAAGGAAAAAAATAAACAACCACAGGAGCAAGTCCTAAAAAAAACAAGCCGGCAAAAAATCGCAACGAAAAAGCGTTGCTGACTATTTTCTTCTCATCTGCTCCAATTCTAGAAATATCCCTCAAACAAACCGAATAAAGCCCTAAATCCGCCAAAACATTAAAAAAATAAAGGAAAGCCAAAATGGTCGCGTAATAGCCAAACTGAACTTGTCCTAAATAACGAGCAATTAAACCAACCGTTATTAAAGAAAGAGCTAGTCCAATAATCCTAGCCCCCGCCGAAATAATCGTGTTGTAAGCTATTTTTCTACTTAGCATACTCAACCACAGAAGGCGCTTTTTCTTTCTCTGGAATAGCCGCGTCTTCAACTATAATTCTGTCTTTTTTGATCTCAATAATTTGACTAGCGTCGATAATTAACGGCTCTTTGATTAAATTAAAAAAGTCCCCTGAAACGAAATATTTAACAATATTCTGTCCGGAGACATCCACTTGAAAATCAGTAACTCTGCCCAAAGAAGAACCGTTTTGGCTAAAAACTTTATTTCCAATAATTTTTTTAGCGTTAATAAGCATATGTTCTATGTTCTTAATAATTCGCGGGTTTTACAACAATTCTTCTTTCCGCGCCTTCGCCAACGCTTTCCGTGCTAATATCCAAATTTTCAGCCAGAACCAAATGAATAATCCTTCTCTCGTAAGCGGGCATTGGGCGGAGAGTGACCGACACCTGGTCTGATAATGTTTTTTGGGCGATATTATTAGCCAAATCCCTTAATGATTCTATTCTGCTTTTGCGATAAGAATTAACATCTAAAATAAAATGAATTGGCTCTTCGTTTCTCTTGTTTACGACAATCCTCGCTAAAAATTGCAAAGCATCCAAATTGGCCCCCGACTGCCCGATTAAATATCCCGCTTGTTTGGTTTGAATGTTCGCTAAAACATCATCCTTATTAAAAGAATCAATATCAACCTCGCCCTCAAAACTCATTTTTCTCAACAATTCCTCCACTGTTTCTTTGATAATATTGTTTGTGTTTGTCATGTTTTTGTAAAATGTTGTTGGATAATTCCGAAAAGAGTAATCACTACCCAATAAAGAGGAAGGGCGGCTGGCAATCTCCAAGCGATAAAAACAGTGATGATGGGCATAAAATACATCATTTGCTGGCCCATCATAGAAGCCATATCTGAACCCTTACTTTTTTGCCCAACGCTTTTTTGCGGCATAATCATCTTTGATTGAACAAACTGTAGTCCGCCTGCCAAAAGAGCTAAAAAAATACTTCTTTGAGAAAGGTCAATTAGTCCTAAAAACATAAAGTTAAGCGTTTCTGGTTTTTGAATAAATCCGTAAAGATTATTCATGTTTTCAAGATTAAGACCTGTGAAAAAAACTCTGTATAACGCGATTAAAACTGGGAATTGAACTAAAATAGGCAAACAACCAGCCGCTGGATTAATTTTATGCTTTTTATACAAAAGCATCATCTGTTTCGCTTGCTCTTCTTTGTCTTTAAATTTTTTCTGAACCTCTTTAATGTCTGGCTGCAGCTTAGCCATCGCTTTTTGCGACTGGATGGCTTTTTTAGAAAGAGGATAGAGAATAAAGCGGATGATAATAGTTAAAATAACAATCGCTATTCCTAAATCGCGAAAAGGAAGGATGTTATATATCCAAATTAAGGCGTTTAATAAAGGAAGATAAAGAACTTGATCAAATATTTTTACTATTATTTCCATATAACTTTTTTATATAATCCTACTAATTCTTCTTTAATCTCGCTGTATATTTTTTCTTTAATTACGGGGTCAACCATAACTACAACATCAAACCCTTGCTTTAATTCATTAAAAATTAGCCGCGTTATTTCTTCTAGTCGCCGTTTAATTTGGTTTCTTTCCACCGCTTTTTTAGATACTTTTAATCCCACAATAAACCCAAAGCGATTTTTTTGAAGGTTGTTTTTCGCAAATTTTAATTTAATAAAACTCTTCTGACAATATCTTCCGTTGTTAAATACTGCCTTAAAATCGTTTTTCTTTTTTAGTTTATGTTCTTTGGGTAACATGCGCCGAATTAATTACGCGGTTAGTTTTTTTCTCTTTTTTCCTCTTCTATTAGACAAAACTTTCTTGCCCATTTGTGTGGACATTCTTTTTCTAAACCCGCTTGTTTTCTTTCTTTTATTCTTTTTTGGTTGATAAGTAATAGACATATTTTTTTAATTTAGGATAACACCTCAAACAGGCATAGTCAAATACAATAGATAAATCCAACAATAAACTTTTCCACATATTATTAACATATTATTAACAAAATCATCTTTTTTTGTATTTTATAAATTTCTTGCTTGTGCTATAATAAGTTTAAATTATTTTATAATCATTATGAACTTAAAAGAACTCTGGCAAACCGTCTTAGGCGAGGTTGAATTAAATATTTCTAAAGCAAGTTTTATTACTTGGTTTAGAGACACCAAGATTGATTCCCAAAAAGAAGGGTTAATTACTGTGAGCGCGCCAAATGGATTTACCAAAGAGTGGCTGGAAAATAAGTATAATAAACTTATTTTAAAAATTCTTCGCGATAATTCAACCGACATTAAAGAGGTTAATTTTATTATCGGCAAAGCAAAACAGATAAACGACGATTCTAAAAACGAAACGATTCGAATTCCCGATTCAATCGGAAGCCAACTTAATTTTCAAGAGTTTTCTATTAATAAAGAAACAAACTTAAATCCTAAATATACTTTTGATAATTTTGTTATTGGTTCTTTTAATGAATTAGCCCAAGCGGCGGGTAGAGCAATTACTAAAAATCTTGGAACACTCTATAACCCCCTTTTTGTCTATGGAGGAGTAGGGTTAGGTAAAACCCACCTTATGCAGGCAATTGGAAATCATTTAATAAAAAAAAATCCGCCTAAAAAAGTAAAATACTTAAGTTCTGAAAAATTTACCAACGAATTAATTAATGCTATTAGAAAAAAGGGGATGGATAGTTTTAAAGATAAATATCGCAAAATAGATGTTTTAATTATGGATGATATTCAGTTTATCGCCGGCAAAGAAAAAACTCAAGAAGAATTTTTTCATACATTTAATTATCTTTATCAGAAAAACAAGCAAATTATTATTACTTCCGATAGACAACCAAGCGCGATTTCCACATTAGAAGATCGGCTTCGTTCGCGTTTTGAAGGAGGAATGATCGCTGATATTAGTTATCCTGATTTAGAAACAAGAATAGCTATTTTAAAAAACAAAACAAAAGAGAAGGAATTTAAAATTTCCGAAGATGTTTTAACTTATATCGCCACAAATGTCCAAAGAAATATTAGAGAATTAGAAGGGGCGCTTAACCGCGTCATCGCTTATTCTCAATTAAATAACACTATTCCTACACTAGAAGGCGCTTCTAAAATACTTTCTCAAATTATTAACCCCCCTCAAAAAACAACAAATTATAAAAATATAATTAAAACAGTGGCTGAATTTTATGATATTAATATTAGTGATTTAATTAACCGTTCAAGAAAAAAAGAATTAGTCCAACCACGCCAAATTAGTATGTATTTAATTAGAAAAGAATTAAGCGGGTCTTATCCTTTTATTGGTGAAAAAGTCGGCGGTCGCGACCACACAACCGTAATGTATGCTTGCCAAAAAATAGACAATGCATTAAAAAATAATTCGTCTTTTCAACAGGAGATAGATTTAATCAAAGAACGGCTATATAATTAACATTTTATCCACATAATAAATATCATAATATCCACAAATTATTCAATAAAAATTACTTAATAAATATAATAAACAAGCCAAAAAAATAAGTTATCCAGTTTTCCACAGTCCTAATGATAATGATTATAAATTTAATTAAATTATAATAATTATAAGAGTTGTTAAATAAAAAAATAAACTAAAAAATATGCAATTAATTTGTCTTCAAGAAAATTTTAAAAAGGTTTTAAATATCGCCGAAAGAATTATAGGCAGAAGTTTAACTTTACCTATTTTAAATAATATACTTTTATCCACCGAAAAAAATAAACTAAAAATATCTTCAACTAATTTAGAAATAGGGATTAATTGCTGGTTAAGCGGGAAGATTGAAAAAGAGGGCAGTATTACCGTGCCGGCTAAATTAATTAGCAGTTTTGTGAATAACTTGCCTAATAAAAAAATATTACTTAAAACAAAAAATAACCAATTAGAGGTTAAATGCGAGAATTATAAGTCAGTTATTAATGGCTTAAGTTCTGATGATTTTCCAATTATTCCTAAAATTACCGACAGTCCTTTAATAAAAATAAAAGGAAGTGTTTTGAAAAATAATTTCGCGCAAGTTGTGGATATGGTTTCTTTTTCTGAATCGCGTCCAGAAATATCAGGCGTTTATATGGAATTTAATAATAATTCAATTAAATTAGCCGCGACTGATAGTTTTCGTTTGGCTGAAAAAAACATTGAAATTAATGATAAAAAATTAAACAAGCAGTTTATTATTATCCCCCAAAAAACAGTTCAAGAGTTGATTAGGATTTTAGGGGAAGATGATATTGATGTGGATATTATTTTGTCTCATAATCAGGTTTTATTTGATTTAGGCGATGTTCAAATTATCTCCAGGTTAATAGATGGTCAATACCCAGATTATCAACAGATTATCCCAAATAAATTTATAACCCAGGTTGTGGTTAATAAGGCAGAATTAATTAATAATATTAAAATCGCCAGTTTGTTTAGCGAGAAAAATAATAATATTAATTTTTCAATCAAGCCCGACAAATCAATAATAGAGGTTTCCGCGAAGAGCGGAGATATTGGAGAAAACAAGTCGCAATTAGAAGCGAAAATTGAAGGAAAGGGTTTGGATATAATATTAAATTCCCGCTATTTCTTAGATGGGTTAAATAATATTTTCAGCGACAAAGTAATTATAGGACTAAATGCCGACACAAAACCAGTAGTAGTCAGACCCTTTGGAGATATTAGCTATACTTATGTTATAATGCCAATCAAGGCGTAAAAACCGTCTTTATCTCTATCTCGTCTTCTTGTCTGTTGAGGACGGTGTCGTAGGCGCGGACCTTGATTGTTTGGGTGGAGGAATTAGTTAGATAGGGGAGAATGTTGAAATTGACGGAGTATGGCTTAATTGTGTCAGAACCGATTAATTGGTTATTAAAAAAGAAGTCGGTTTGTTTAATCCCTAAAGACGCTTCGGCTTCGGCTTGGATAGTTAAAACCGACTGGCTAATTAAATCGTTTTGCTCGGGCGAAGTGATTTTTATTTTCGGCTGGTTTTCTATTGTATGAATGTCGTCAGATTGAGTCGGGGGATTTTGGTTATAACAAACGCCTTTAGCGCAGGGTTGATTTCTCGCCCATTCTAAAACAGGTCCTTCCCAATTTTGGAATTGAGGGTCTTCGGCGGATTTGTTGGTGTAATAAAGGACGCAATGAACTTCTTGATAAATATGTTCTTCAATTAAATCAGGAGGAGTTAAATTTGTGGCTAATTTTTTGGAAATTTTATCAATTTTAACTTTATTATTATACGCGATTTCCCCGTTGAGCATAGGAATCGCGCTACTCGTGATTGGTTTAGGCGCCGTAAAATTTTCTACTTCTATGTTTTGTGTCTCATGCGCTTTTGTTATAAACTCATTCCAAATCGGGGCGGCGACATAGAGACCGGCCGCGCCTTTTTTCATTTTTTCCGTAAAATCGTTGTTTCCCGCCCAGACGCCAACGACTAATCGTGGGGTGTATCCGATTGTCCATCCGTCCGTGTAGTCCTGGGTTGTGCCTGTTTTGGCGGCGGTTGGTAGGTCTGCGGTATAAAGATTTGATTTGGCGCCGAACATGGGCGCGCGCGCCGCTTCGTCCGAGAGAATGTCAGTAATTTGAAGGGCGATTTGTTGCTCTAAAACATTTGTCGCTTTGTCCTTGTATTCTTCTAAAATATTTCCTTCCGCGTCCTCTATTTTAAGAATAAAGTTTGTTTGATGTCTAACCCCTTCGGCGGCGAAAACGCCATAAGCGGCGGTTTCGTCTATAAGTTTAACCTCGCCGCCCCCCAAAACCAAAGACAAGCCATATTGCTTTCTGTCTTTAAGGGTCGTAATTCCCATATCTTGCGCTAAGTTGATCGTTTCGCTGACGCCGGCAAGGTAAAGTGTTTTAACGGCGGGAAGGTTGATGGATTGGGCGAGCGCCTGCCTCATCGTGAGCGGCCCTCTGAATTTTAAGTCATAATTGTTTGGCGCGTATTCCGTCCCTTCTCCTGGTCCGAATTTGCCAAAACTGGTCGGCAGATCAAATAAAATACTTTCAGGATTAAATCCCTTTTGGAAAGCGGCGGCGTAAGCGAACGGCTTAAAAGAAGAGCCGGGCTGTCGGTAAGGGCTAGTGGCGACATTAAATTGGTCTTCGGCGTAGTTTTTTGAGCCGACCAGAGCGAGAACCTGTCCAGTTTTTGGATCAAGCGCCACTAAAGCGGCGTTATCGGCGTTGTATCTTTTCTCATTTTCCAGAGCTCCTTCGTTGACGACTTCTTCGGCTAATTGTTGGAGATCCCAGTCTAAAGTAGTGTGAACCTTTAAGCCCGCCTTATTAATATCGGCATAAGTTCCGCTGTATTTTTCTTCTAAATATTCTTCAACCATCGCGACAAAATGATGCGCTTTAAGGTCTAATCGCCCAACATATTCTATTTTTTCTTCTTTTGCTATTTTCGCCTGCTCCTCGGTGATATAGTTGAATTTAACCATTCGGTCTAAAACATATTCCTGTCTGTTTTTAAGTTCTTCCGGGTGTGAGCCGTAAGGGGAATAATAACTGGGCGCTTGGGTTAGGGCGGCTAAAATCGCCGCTTCCGCCAGCGTTATATCTCGCGCTGATTTATTAAGGAATGTTTGGCTCGCCGATTCAACTCCGTAAGCGTTTGAGCCGTAGGGGACTTGGTTTAAATAAAATCCCAAAATTTCGTCTTTTGTATATTTGCTTTCTAATTCCACCGCCAAAACAACTTCCTTTATTTTTCGCGGATAAGTTCTTTCCGCCATGGGGCCACCCAAGTAGGCGTTTTTAATAAATTGCTGGGTGATTGTGGAACCGCCTTGAGAGATTTTATTTTTATTTAAATTCGCCCAGGCCGCGCGCAAAATTCCTTTCCAATCAACGCCAAAATGATGGTAAAAATTATCATCTTCAATCGCAACTGTCGCGTCTTTGACGAATTGGGGAATTTCTTCGAAAGGAATAATTGTTCTTTTTTCCTCTCCGTGAATATCATAAAGTATTACTTCTCCCGTTCGGTCGTAAATTTTCGTTGACTCAACAATCTGCCGCTCCTCCATTTTAGACGGGTCGGGCAGGTCTTTGGCAAAATAGGCGAAAATCCCAACAACTCCCAAAACGAAAAAAACCCCGCAAAAAACGGCAAATCTAAAAAGAGCCCTAATAATTTTCCTCTTCTTCTTTCGCATTACAATTCAAGTATATCAAACCATAAATTGCTGTCAATTTTAAGAAATTCAATTAAGAAATCAAGGTCAGACCTTTCTATCAGTTTGTCACTAAATAATAAGCAATCGCGATAATGTTGTTTTGAAAGGTCTGACCTTTAATTTCTTTTGGCGTTCCTGCCAACATTACCCAATTTTATTGACAAGTTTTGGTTTTCGTGCTAATTTGGGAGTGGTATTTTTAACATAAAAATATAAAAAGAAAAAGGAGGGGGATATGAAGGCAAAAACAGTAGTAGCGTATGGATTTGTTGGGGCAGCGGTTGTTTCAGCTATATTGGGTATAATTGTTGTGGCTACATTTTATCTTGACACAACCAAAACAGCGAATACAGAATTACAAAAACCGCAAGAAAAACAAGAAAGACTTTATAAGGATGATGGCTTGGGAATAATGACGATATATAGACATAGCCACAGATTATTAAGAGAAGGATATGCTCAGTGGAAGAAAGATTATCCCGAGCGAGAGGATAGAATCATTGATTTTGCTATTCACGGGCTTGATAAGGTCGGTCTCGTTTTGCTTTACAAAACAGAATAACGGCGCATAGCGCGAAAAATAAACCGATGGTTGGGCATAAAAACCAAAACAACCATCGGTTTTTTTATTTGTTTCTCCAATACGAGGACACCCCTCGCCGCGAGGGGTGTCCTCTCGGGAAGCGCGGTTTTTTATTTCTGTCAGAATAATTGTTGCAAAATGCAACAATTAAACAAAATAAATGCAACAATTAAATTAATAAAAAAATAGAGAAAGATAGGGACAGTCCCTCGCGGCGAGGGACTGTCCTTATCTATATTTTGATGGTATATTGGGGATATGTCTCTATCAGTTGGAATTGTTGGTTTGCCTAATGTGGGGAAATCAACTTTATTTCAAGCGATTACAAAAAAACAGGTGGATTGCGCCAATTATCCATTTTGCACAATTGACCCGAATGTGGGTGTGGTTAAGGTTCCCGATGAGAGGGTTGAAAAACTCGCCGCGTTGAGCGGCTCCGCGAAAAAAGTTTATGCGACGATGGAATTTATTGATATCGCCGGATTAGTTAAAGGAGCGAGCCAAGGGGAAGGTCTGGGCAATAAATTTTTGGCGAACATTAAAGAAACGGACGCGATTTTATACATTCTGCGATGTTTTAAAAACGAAAAAATTATTAACACCCAAACGGAAATTAATGTTTTGGACGATAAAGAAA
>Ga0180009_10000101_pt1 | contig 148146 bp, 145 predicted proteins | sample OS_PC_MetaG_FD_123537 | JGI IMG/M metagenome (GOLD analysis project Ga0180009, IMG submission 123537) | Groundwater microbial communities from the Aspo Hard Rock Laboratory (HRL) deep subsurface site, Sweden - OS_PC_MetaG | ecosystem: Environmental > Aquatic > Deep subsurface > Groundwater...
GCATGTCCGATGACACGCCCATTGCCACCTATTACCAGCATGAAAGAGCTGCCCGGATTTATGACGGCGCCGACGAAGTGCATAAAATCAGTGTTGCAAAGAGGATTCTGAAAGAATTCTGATTTGTTCATAAAAACCGCTTGTCTGCTGTCCGGATATCCATATCCATATGATTGTTGATGTATTGCAAAGAGGAAACTATGAAAAAATTCGACCCGCCAAAAATTAATCGGCAAAAGGAGTTCACGGGCACCCGGTCTGTTCGCAAAGGGTTTGAACTGGATACGGATGCCCTGCAGGCATACATGGAAAAAAATGTTGAAGGCTTCAGCGGGACCATTGATGTCAGGCAGTTCAAAGGTGGGCAGTCCAATCCCACCTATCAGATCAGCGCTGGAGGAAAAAAATATGTCCTGCGCCGCAAACCCATGGGAAAACTGCTCAAATCCGCACATGCCGTGGACCGTGAATACAAGGTAATAACAGCGCTTGCCAGAACCGATGTGCCTGTGGCCAGAACCTATGCCCTGTGCCAGGATGATGCAGTCATCGGGAGCTGGTTTTACATCATGGAAAATGTGGAGGGCCGGATTTACTGGACCATCCCGGATACACCGATAAATGAACGCAAAGATATTTTTTATGCCATGAACGACACCTTTGCCAGACTCCACAACGTGGATTACAAGGCCATCGGCCTGGAAGATTTCGGCAAGGCAGGCAATTTTTTTAACCGGCAGATTTCCATATGGACCCAGCAGTACCGGAAATCTGTGGATAAAAAATACCCGGCCATGGAAAAACTCATTGAATGGCTGGAAGACAATATACCGGAAAATGATGATGTATCCATTGTTCATGGCGATTATCGCCTGGATAACCTGGTGTTTCACCCGACTGAACCCAGGGTTATTGCCATTCTGGACTGGGAATTGTCCACATTAGGTCACCCGCTGGCGGATTTTGCATACCACTGTCTTCCATGGTACTGGCCCGGCGGTGCGGACTCCCGCGGGCTCAAAGGCCTGGATCATGTGGCGCTTAATTTCCCAACGGAAAAAGAATACATTACCAGATATTTTAAACAGACCGGCCACACCACTGTTGAAAACTGGAACTACTATATTGCGTTCAGTTTATTCCGGAGTGCCGGCATCGCATTCGGCATCATGGGACGCGTCAAGGATGGAACAGCGGTCAGTGAGCAGGCTAAAATGTCCGGTGCATTTGCAGAGCCGCTGGCCGAACTTGGATATGAGCAGACTCAAAAATAAACGGAAACAGGTTAAAATCCGGGCACAGGTACGTCATGATGATAAATGATTTCATCCATACGTTTTTATTTCAGGAACCGTTTGTTATCAAAGACAATACGATCCATACGACGGTGCTTATGGATTCCGGCAAGGAAGGATGGATGGGAATTCCCCATGGTGGAATCGGGATGGGGACGATCATGGAGCTTTCAACCGGTTTTTCACACTGCATGCAGGGGATGGATTTCAAATACCCCATTGACTGCCGTTTTGACATGGGCGGCGCAAAGGTAAAAATTGGTGATACAGTTGAAATGAATGCGATGGCCACTGATTCCGGGATAACCGGCAATATCAGGAACGGGGACAACGCCATGCCGTATGTCACCGGAGACATCGGTTTTGGACAGGATCGTTCCAACAGGGACGACTGTTCCAGAACCTATCTGCCGGATCATTTTTCCCGGATCAAAGGACATCTTGAGCATATTCCCCATTATCAGAACTGTTTTGTCTGTGGGGTAAACCGCTCTGAGCCGGGGTTAAAAAGAAAATTTCATTTCTGGGACAGTCCCCATGGCAAGGTGGTGTGTGCCTTTTCCGGTTTCAATGAAGATGACAAAAATTCGCTTCACCTTTTCCAGCGCAATGGATTTTTTCACCCGATTTCCCTGCTGGCAATTCTTGATGAAACAATGGGATGGGCCGGTTTTATGGCCTATGCCAACGGGGGGGTTTCGGTTCGCCTGAACTATCAATTCCTGAGACCTGTCAATGTGAATGAAAAAATGGTGTTCTTTGCCCGGGCTGAAAAAGTCAAGGGCCATATTGACAGGCGAATGCTGTTCTGGGCATCGGGCTTTGGCACGGTCATGCATGAGGATGGCTCTTTTGAAGTGGTGGCGGTTTCTTCCGGACAATGGTATGCCATGAAAGAACTGACAGATCAAATGAGAAATGAACTTATCCCCCAGGATTTAACGCACAGAATTTTTTCCATAGCACAAAGCAAAATCTAATTTGACGCTATAAATATAAAAGCCTATAATTTTTAAATATTTAAAAATTAAAAAGGTCAACGATGACGAATAATAAAAAACACATCATAGATTTATTAAAAAAATACAAAAAAGACCAATCTAAAAAATTTGGCATTACCAAAATGGGTATTTTTGGTTCTGTTGCAAGGGGAACAGCAACCGATAACAGCGATATCGATATTGTGGTTGAGCTGAATAAAAAAAATCTATTGAATCGAATCGGTTTAAAAATGAGTCTTGAAGATTTTCTTGGTGCTCCTGTTGATATTGTTACCTTTCGAGAAGATTTGAGTCCTCTTTTAAAAGAACGGATAATAAAGGATGTTATCTATGTGTGATCGTCAGATTCTTGCAGATTTGTTAAACAAAACCCAGGATTGTTTAAATAAAATTGAATTGAGAATTTTATCCATAGACAGCGCTTCAGACTTAACGAATTCTCCCAGTGGAGTAGAACGACTTGACTTGCTGTGCATGCCGTTGATTGTGATTGGCGAACTTATAAAAAAAATAGATAAAATAACCAACCAGTCCCTTTTAAAAAAATATCCTGATATCCCCTGGAAAGAAATCAAAGGAATGAGGAACATTGTTGTCCACGATTATTTCAATATTGATGCCGAAGAAATTTTCAACACCTGTAAGGAAGACATACCAAAACTTGCCAGAACCATTGATCTTATGATTTCAGATCTCAAGAATAATCAAAAATTATAACACCCGATTCACCCTGATATATTTTTGTTTTGAGTTTAAAATTATTTCTTCGTATTGAATAACAATCACGCCACAAGGAGAATATCATGTCCAGATTATTTGAACCGCTTCAACTGGGAGATCTTGAACTTGCAAACCGTATTATCATGTCGCCCCTCACCCGCAGCCGCGCGTCCAAAGGTCGAATTCCAAATGCGTTAATGGGTGAATATTACAGACAACGATCTTCCGCCGGATTAATTCTGAGTGAAGCCACGGCTGTCACGCCCATGGGGGTGGGGTATGCGGATACGCCAGGGATCTGGTCAAATGAACAAGTGGATGGCTGGAAAAAAATCACCCAGGCAGTGCATGAAAACAACGGCCGGATATTTTTGCAGTTGTGGCATGTGGGACGTATTTCTCATCCGATATTTTTAGAGGGTCAACTGCCTGTGGCGCCCAGCGCAGTTAAACCGGCTGGCAGGGTAAGCCTGGTGCGTCCAAAAACAGAGTATGTCACACCCCGGGCATTAGAACTGGATGAGATCCCCGGCATTATTGATGCGTACCGTCAGGGAGCCAAAAATGCAAAAAAAGCCGGGTTCGACGGTGTGGAAATTCACGGCGCAAATGGATATCTGCTGGATCAGTTTTTACAGGACAGCACAAATAAACGAACCGATATGTATGGCGGGCCTGTTGAAAACCGGGCCAGATTGCTGCTCGAAGTGACTGACGCTGTTCTGGAAGTCTGGAGCAAAGATCGGGTGGGTGTTCATCTGGCACCAAGAGGCGATGCCCATGACATGGGCGACAGCAATCCGCTCAAAACTTTTTCCCATGTGGCCCAGGCTTTAGGGCAACGCGGCATTGCCTTTTTATGCACGCGGGAATATCAGGCAAATGACAGCATCTCTGCTGTGTTGAAAAAAGAATTCAAGGGCACGCTGATTTCCAATGAAAAATTCACGCTGAAAAGTGCTGAAAAATTACTGGAAGCCGGTCATGCAGATGCCGTGGCATTCGGACAGTTGTTTATTGCCAATCCAGACTTGCCCAGACGCTTTGCCTTGAACGCAGAACTTAATGCTCCGGACCCGGAAACATTTTATGGCGGCGGTGCCAAAGGGTATACAGATTATCTGTTTTTTGAATAGCTGTTTACTTCAACTTAAACCGGCTGACCATTTCATTCAGGAATATTTCAGATTCCATCCCGCCCTTGGCCAACTGATCTTTCTGGCTTTTGTGTATTCGATGGATTCCAAGCGACCGTTAAAAAAACAAAACATCAGTGACCGTCGAAGTCACGGTCAGGTGACGGCACATATAACCACCCGGTCCCGGCCAGTATGCTTAGCCTGGTACAGAGCATTGTCCGCTTCTTTCAATAGAGGATCTATGGCTGTTGCGTTTCCCGGGTATAAGGCACCACCGATGGAGACCGTGATCGGCCCGTAAGAATTGTTTTTAAACCGAAAATCGTGTTCCCGTATCTTATTCCGGATTTTCTCGGCAACATTAAACACCCCTTCCTGATTAGTTTCGGGAAGCAGTATGGTGAACTCTTCTCCGCCATATCGGCAGGCAATGTCTTCTTCCCGGATATATTTTTTTAATAGCGCTCCAAACTCACTGAGAATGAAATCCCCTATATCATGCCCGTGGTCATCATTAAATTGCTTGAAGTGATCAATGTCAAGCATGAGAAGTCCTAAATGTTGCTTTCTGCGGGAGACCCTGCTGATTTCATGAGTCATTGTTTCCAGCATATACCGCCGGTTGTAAAGGCCGGTCAAGGGATCACGGATGGCCTGCTGTCGGAGGCTTTCCCTGAGATTAAAATTTGCAAGCGTAAGACTCACATGTTCTGCAATGGCGCAGGCAAGTTGCCGTTCCTCAGGCTTCCATACGTCATCCTGATGGCTGGAAAAATGAAACACGCCATGCGTAATCCCCTGTGAAACCACCGGGACGCATAAAATACATTTTTTTTCAAATCCCAAATGGTCGCAGGGGATATTGCCGATGGCAAGATTTCCATCATAAGGCTGGCCGGTTCTCAACGCTCTGCATTGTTTGGGTGTATAGCTCTCATCTCCCTGCCATTTTCCGTTCCAGCTCATGCAGATTTCCAGTTTGTCCTTGGAGGAGCGGAAGAGAAACAGGGCTCCGGCATGATTTGGCAAGATAATTGAAGCACCAAGCTTGATCACTTCCAAAATTTCTTTCATTGAATTGCAGGCGGTCAACTGGGTCATGATATTTTGAAGGGTTTCAATCTGTTTGGTCCTCTCAACTACCCGCTTCTCCAGAAGCGCCTTGCCTTTGTTGACGAGTGACAACAGGTAACGGGAGGCCATCAGACTGCATCCTGCGGCTATTATCAGAGCGATCAGCAGAAAACTGCTGAAAAGAATCCTTTGGTGAAGACGTTCCTTTGCCAGGTCGTTCAACGGTAGCGCCACTCTGAAATATCCTTTTCGGCCGTAACTGTTATATCGCGCGGCCACAAGGAGAAGATCAATATTCAGGGTATCGCTGAACCGTTTAGAGATGCCGATTCCAGAATTGGCCGCTTCCAATATTTCCGGACGCTGTGACTGGTTTTCCATTAAAAGGATTTCCTGAGCAGAAAGTCTGGAATCTCCCAGTACCGAACCATCAATACCCAGAATTGTAACCCTGAAGTGACCGTCTTCTGAAAAAGCATCGGCCAGCCGATCATAATCATCGATTGTCGCCTGAGAAGCTGTAAATTCAATCATCTGTGAACCACTCCTCGCAAGCCTTGTAAGACTGATTTCATAGCGGTTGACAGCTGTCTTGGAAAAGTAGAGATCAAGAAGACCAAAACAAATAAAAATAAAACTGATAATAAAAAACAAGGGGACATAGATTATATGGCGAGAAATGGAAACGTCATCTTTCATCAGCGGTATTTTCCAATAAGGTTTTAACCTGCAGTTCGTTTACAATAGATAAGAACTTCCTTTTTTCCTTAACCAAAGTATAAAAACTCCTTCAAGATCCGAAATATTACATCCAACCTGATACAGATATTATAACTGCTTCCTGTATCAGGTTGGAGCAAGTTAAGGCAATAAAAAAATCAATCGGATCATTCTTTGAACAAATACCAGCGATCCGACACGCGGTCCTTTATTGATAATACAGCCAAACAAAAAATAGCCATGATATTTCAGGTTAAAACCGCTTCCAGCACTGTCACCAAATCCGTGTTGAATTCCGTCTGGAACCTGCTTTTTATTATGTTTAAAGGCTGTTTGCGTCTATTTTAACTTAAACCGGCCGACCATTTCATTGAGGGTTTCCGCAAGCCTGGACAATTCCACTGCACTTTGATTCACCTGCAGGCTGCCGGTTTTGATCTCATCAGCCGCCTGACTGACACTATGAACATCCTGGGTCACTTCTCCTGCCACAACAGAGGTCTGGTTAACATTCTGATTAACTTCCTGTACACCGGCAGCCGCCTGACTGACATTGTTTGAAATCTCCCTGGTGGTGGCAGACTGTTCTTCAATGGCGGTTGCCACCGAAGAAACAATCACATTGATTTCATTGATGATATCAACAATGGATTTGATAGCGGTAACAGACTCCTGGGTGCTTGCCTGAACATCACCGATCCGGGCGCCGATTTCATCAGTGGCTTCTGCTGTCTGTTTGGCAAGGGCCTTGATTTCCGCTGCAACAACAGCAAATCCCTTGCCAGCCTCACCTGCCCTGGCAGCTTCGATGGTGGCGTTGAGTGCCAGCAGGTTGGTCTGTTCGGAAATATCTGAAATGGTTTCCGTGACCTTGCTTATTTCCGAGGCAGCCTTGCCGAGTTCTGCCACTTTTCTGGAAATATGTTCTGCCTTGTTCACAGCCTCTGAGGTGGTTTGGCTGCCTTTGGCTGTGTTGCCTGCAATTTCATTGATGGTCGCTGACATTTCTTCGGCTGCTGCCACGATCATCTGAAGACTGGTGGTGGTCTGCTCAGTGGCCGCAGCAACGCTGTTCATGCTGGTTGCCATTTCCTCGGCAGCCGATGCAACATTATTGGCTTTTTCAGAAGATTGCTGAGAACCTGAGGCCATCTGCTGTGAAATGGCGGAAAGTTCCGTGGAAGATGATGTCAGGGTTTTTACCCCCATCGTAATATCCGTGAACATCTGGTTCAATTTTTCAGTCATCTCTTTCATATTGCCATACACACCAATTATTTTTTTGCCGTCTGCATTGAAATCAACAGTGAGATCTCCTTTGGCAATGCTGTCTGCAATTCTGGCGATTTCAGCAGGGTCCTGACCCAACTGGGCCATAATGCCCCGGACAAACCAGAGAACCGCCAGAAGCGTGATGACCAGAAAAATTGCCCCCACCAGCAGCACAACCATTCGGATCGCGCTCACAGGTGCCATGAATTCAGATTCATTCTGGGTGACGCACAGACTCCAGCCCGTTGCGGGCACAGGTGCAAATCCGGCTATTTTATCAATTCCCTGAAACCGATAGGATTCCACACCGGTTTTCTGGGCCAGCATACCCTTTACAATATCCTTCATGCCGTCTATTTTGGTAAAATCAAGTTTTAATATATGATCCGGATTCGGGTGGGCAATGGTCAGACCGTTTTTGTCTGCCATAAATGGATAGCCGGTTTCGCCCATCTTGACCCGGGTGATTTTATCTGACAAGGATTCCAGCTTGACCACTGACGCAAAAATGCCGGCAAATTTACCAGCATGGGTTGTCAACGCAACTGCAACCACAACAATGGGCTTACCCGAGGCTTTTGATAAAACCGGCATGCCAATGCTGACCTTGTTGGTTTTTGCCGATGTAAAATAATCCCTGTCCGCCACGGAAATTTTCCGGGTTCTGTATGCACCGCCCACACTGTCGGCAATGACCTGCCCCCGGGTATCGGTAACAAAAAACGGTTCATAGCCTGCGCCGATCTGCGCATGCATATCCGAAAAATAAGCATCCAGAGCAGCGATTTCTTCGATTGCAGTGTCCATCCCGTCTGCTGCGACTTTATTGACTGCGGTCACAACCAAGGGCGCTGCTGCGATCCCCCGGGCCAGTATAACTTCTTGTTCCATGGATAGATCGACCATGGCCGCAAGATTCTGGGCTGCCAGCTGGGCCTGATTTTTTGCAAGAGACTCCAGCGCATTGGATGCTTTCTGGATTGAAAAAAGCCCCACAACCGACAGCGGGATGATCGCCGCAAGAATACCGCCGACAATCAGTTTGAATTTAAATGATCTTTTTTTCATTTTTGTCCAGCCTCCATTTCATTAAGGTGTGGTGGTAATGGTTTTGCTTATCATTGTCTGGATAACGTATCATGCGTGAGAATAAGACAGCGTATCAGATACAAAGAATTTGAGTCAAGAAATAAATACAGGTTAATCCGGAAGGCTTGATTTCAGGGTCTGACGTCAAATTCAAGCTGGCGGATCATTTCAAGATCGTCCTCAAGCTGATTTCCCTTGGTGGTCAGATAACTTCCGGTCATCAGCCCGCTTGCGCCTGCATGAAAGATCATGGGATGCAGCAGTTTAAGATTATTCATCCTGCCGCCGCAGATTAAAATATCTTTTTGGGGCAGCACATATCTGAACAGGGAAATGATTTTCAGACATCTCAGGGGCGTTAAAAAATTCTTTGATTCAAGGGGCGTGCCTTTTATGGCGGTCAAAAAATTAACTGGCACGGCATCCACATCCAGGTCCTTTAATTCAAGCGCCATTTCCAGAATCTGCTCATCGGTTTCGCCGGTGCCGAAAAGTCCGCCTGCACAAATGGACAACCCGGCTTTTTTCGCCGCACGAATCGTATCCACCCGTTCCTGAAAGGTATGGGTGGTGCAGATCTGATCAAAATGACTTCGGGCAGTCTCAAGATTATGATGATACCGGGTTACGCCTGCTTTTTTAAGCACCTGGAAATCCTCAAACTCCAGAATTCCCAGAGACACGCAATAGGACAGCTTTTCCTGGTCCAGCTCTGACACCGCTTCGGCGATTTTCCGGATTTCAGTTTTGGGAAGTCCTTTGCCGCTGGTGACGATGGAGTACCGGTTGATGGGTGAATCTGCCGCCTGAACAGCCCCCTTCTGGAGCTGGGCCTTGCCAAGAAGCGGATAAATATCAATATCGGTTTTCACAAATTTTGACTGGGAACAAAAACTGCAGTCTTCAGAACATCTGCCGGATTTGCCGTTGCATATGGTACACAGATGAACCTGATTTTTAAAAAAAGCGGCCCGGATCAAATCAGCCCCGGCCATCATGGCAAACACATCCTTTGAATCTGTCTGTGCAAGCGCCTGATAGACAGAGGGTTCAGGTGTTTTACCTGCTATAATCTGTTGTGCAGTCTTGATATAATCCAAAGGATTTAATTTCATGTGTTTTTTCCCTTATATCATAATGGCCTGATCATCTTTGATCCAGCCGGTCTTGTCTTTTGAAAAAATGATCTTCACATAACCGTCTTTCTTTTCTTGAATCTCAACGGTGGTTCCTTCATGAAGACTGAACAATTGTGTGGCGCTCTGGCTGATCCCGGACCGGACCGGAACTGTGGTGTCTATAATCACCGCACGGGGGCTGGCATAGTCTGAGTAATAATGTTCCCCCACAATCACCGCAGCAAATACAACCAGAGATAAAAGCGTGATTCCCGTGCCGGACAGAATTCTTTTGTATTGTAATGTTCGAATGGAAGCCCATAAAAAAAACAGCCAGCAAACGCCTATGGCAGCCATCTGGATATCTTTTATTTTAAAAAGGGTATCCCAGAAAAAAAGCACCCCCATGATATCCGGGGAGCTTTCCTTTTTATCTGTCACAAAGGTTCTGGCATGGTCAAGGTTAAAATTCAGATCCGGGTCAGCCGGCATCAGACGTCTGGCTCTTTCATACCAGAGAATGGCATGCCCGATATCTTCTGATTTCAAATAGGCATTTCCGATATTATAAAACAGATAGGGATTCCGGATACCCTGTTTTGCTATGGCTTCAAAGGATTTGGCAGCCTGGCTGTAATTGCCTGATCTGTACTGATTAATCCCGTCAATAAACCCGGCTGGGGATTGCGCTGTGGCATCCGCAGAAACGGATCCGGCAAACACCGTGTGCGGCAGTAAAGAAAACACACCGAAAAAGCAGAGGACAACACAGATCAGCTTCAGGATTTTTCTGGTTTCCTCCAGCAATGATCTGGCTTTATGTTCATCAATTCTGAAACCGCCGAACCGGATGGAATCAATGGTTTCAAACAGATGAACCACCTTGTCCATAACTGTTTTATCGGTTTTTGCATCAATGAGGATCTGGCGTGTTTCTTCCATAGTAAGGCTTTGTGATTTTCTGTTGCCCCGGGACAGCACCATGGCCGCAAGGGCGGAATGCAGATGTCCCAGAAACTGATCATTGCCGACATCCATTCCGGATGCCTGCCGGATATGCTGTTTTGCCTTTTCTTCCATCTGTTTTCTGACCGGAATCTGTTTTTTTCTCATCACCACAAACAGCTTTACACCCAGAAACAAACCTGCCGGCGCAAGCATATACATCATAAAAAAAAGCGCTGATATCTGATGATAATCCTTGAGAGCGTCCATGCCGTCTTTAATATCAAAGATATCCTTATTTTCATACTGCACTTCTTTCTTCACCAAGGGATTTGAGGTCTGATTCTGCGGCACTGCCCCGGCCTGGTGAAGCTCTCCTGAAGGCATCACCTTCAGATGAACAGGTGCTGTGGAAGCGGTATGATAGGTCTGCCTGTTCACATCAAAATAAACCAGGTTCACAGACGGGATGACAAATTCTCCGGCCAGGACCGGCACCAGGGCTTTTTTAAATATTTTATGCCCTTCATATCCAGTGGATGTTAAAATTATATTTTCAACCGGATTATCATCGTAGACTTTAAACACCTGCTCATCCAGGCTCAGAACTGGCAGGCCTGCATCCATGATATTGCCGGTCCCTGAAATTTTCAGGGTCAAGGTGGCAGAAGCGCCTGTCTTGATCTCTTCTGCATCCATACTGGCTTCGATATCAAATTGACCCACAAGCCCTGAATACCTGCCGCGGCCTTCATACGCAGGCAGGGCAGATACTTCCACGGTTACCGGGTTTGAAGCAACCCGCATGGGCTTGTAGTTTCCGGCTGAAAAAAAGGGATCATTAAAAAACAAATCCAGGCCCGGATTGTTCCGGTTTGATTCAACCATGACCTTGGCCATGAGCACTGCAGGGTCGATGGTAAATTGTCCGGCAGACTGGGGAATCACCATAAAATTGACTTCTGTCACCTGGTATCCAATGCCATTGATCGTCTGACCGTAATTTTTTTCCTTTTCAAAGGGCTTTGCAGTAAAGCCGTCAAACACCGGCGGCTTTTCATATCCCAACCCGCCCAGGCGCTTTGAGGTAAAAAACTGAAGAGTATAGACTGCCTGTTCTCCCACAAACAGCTTTTCTTTTGAGATCCGGGATGTGGCAAACACAGCTTTCTGCTCACCGTGTTGAACCACCTGATCTGTCACCTGAATGACAATGGACTTTGAAAATTGAATTTCCCCGTCCAGGGTGGCCTGAACAGGGGGGATGAGCAGTTTCCCGTTTGTTTTAGGAATCAGAACATACTGGTAGGTTGCCTTTCGTTCAAGGTTCCCGTTGATATAATTCATTGTGGTGCTGGTGCCCCTGGACATCACATCAAAATCCTTTATCATGGACACATCCACCTGTGCTTTGCCACCGTCAACAACCACAGTGAGCAAAACAGAATCTTCCTGAGAAATCTGATTTTTGTCCACATAGGCCAGGACCTCAAAGCAGTGCCCTGCTGTTGGCATAAAACACAGTATGACAACTATCATAAAAAAAATCTTTTTCACGAATCCATCCTTACCAGTCTTTTTCAACATGCTGTTCCCCTGTTGCAGGCATCATGGCCTTGCCCGGTTTATCCTCCAGTCTGTTCAGCAGTCTTTCCATCTGCTGTTTTGCCTGCTGACCACTCCCTTCTTTTTGAGCCTTTCCCGAATTCTGCGCCTGATCTGCATCTGTTTTGTCCGGCTGCTGATCCTGATCCTGATTCTGCTGCTGATCCTGATCCTGTTGCTGGTCTTTGCCCGATTTTGAACCTTGATTTTTATCCGATGACTGATCTTTGTTCTGATCTTTGTTCTGATCTTTGTTCTGATCTTTGTTCTGATCTTTGTTCTGGTCCGGGGCCTTATCCTGTTTCTGGTTTTCTGCCTGGGTCTGGTTTTTATCTGTATCCTTTTTTGAATCGTTTTGCGTATCCTGTTCCTGCTTCTGGTTTTCGGGGTCTTCTTTTTTTGATTGTTCTTTTTTATGTTTTACAAATTCCAGATTTTCTCTGGCCTGGGTGTCTTCGGGAAACTCCTTGAGCAGATTTTCATATCCCTTGATCGCCTCATCCGGATGCCCGGCTTTGTAATATGAATTGGCCAGATTATACAAGGCGTCATTGCGCAGTTTTTGATCTGTGGTCTTTGCAGCCTGCAAAAAATTTTCTATGGCCAGTTCATATTCCTGATTCTTGTATGCCGCTGTCCCGATATCATAATACAATGCCGCATTATCCGGATCTTTTAACTGGGCATCAATAAAATTTTTCTTTGCCTGTTCATACTGCTGCTCATTATAGGTTTTTATACCTTCTTTGACACTGGAATACACTGTTTTTGCGAACACGGTTTGCGGGTGGGAAAATAAAAAAATCATCATGAGAATAAAAACAGGCAGGATGTGCTTTTGTTTATTTGACGGAACCAGCAATTCGATGAGCAGAAAAAGCACACAGGGAAATAAAAACCATTGATAGCGATTTTCCCAGACCTTTTTTTTGCCGGACATCAATTCCTTTTTTTCCATTCCACCCAGAATTTTATCCACATAGATAATATCCAGATCCATGTCCCCTGCCACAGACCGGACATACACGCCACCGGTGACAGAAGCGATCTTTTCAAGTTCTTTTTCATCCACGCGGGATAAAACAATATTGCCGGAAGCATCTTTTTTAAACCCGCCGTTCTCGTCCGGTATGGGCGCGCCCTGAAGATCACCCACACCAATGGTAAAAATTTTGATCCCCAGTTGCGCCATTTTTTGCGCAGCCTTTTGGGCATTGCCTGTGGTGCTTTCGCCATCGGTGATAATAATAATAGCCTTTTGGGTATCCGAGTCTTTTTCAAATCCCTCAAAACTGGTCTGGATTGCAGCTTCCAGATCAGTTCCCCCCACAGGAAGGAATCCAGGTTCAAGGGAGTTTAAAAAAATATGAAATGCTTCATGATCCAGGGTAAGCGGACACTGGAGAAAGGCATTACCGGCAAAGGCCACAAGCCCTGCCCGGTCAGATCTCATCATGCGCAAAAGATCAATAATCTCCCGTTTTGCCCGTTCCAGGCGATCCGGGGACAGATCTTTTGCCAGCATACTTCTGGAGCAGTCCAGGGCAATCATGATGTCCACGCCTTTCTGGGTGGTTTTTTCCCATTTATATCCCAGTTGAGGCCCGGCCAGCGCCACGATGGCAAACGCCAGCGCAAACATCATCAATATCGCTTTAATCCATCTGCGTTTAGGGCTGAACCCCGGCACCAGGGCATCAAACATATTCATGTCTGCAAAGGCGGTCAGAATTTTTTTTCGTTTTGCCATCCCGTAAGCCATGATGGCAAATACAAGAATCAATCCCCACAATGCATTTAACATATACAGGTTGACAAATTTCATGGCACCCTCAAAAACCGTGTATTATTCAGCACAAGATACACTAAAATAAATGCCAGCCCGGCCATGAGAACACTGGGATACCATTCCCTGTATTCCACCCATTTTGTAACATCCACCCGGGTTTTTTCAAGACTGTTAATATTATCATAAATCCGTGCAAGGGCCTGGGTATCTTTGGCCTGGAAAAAACTGCCAAAAGTCTGCTCGGCAATGCTTTTCAGCGCATCCAGATCCACATTCACATCCTGATACACATACCGCTGGCCGAACAGTCCGTTCACCAGGAACGGCGCCTTGCCCCTGGTCCCCACGGCTATGGTATAAATCTTGACCTTGCGGCTGGCTGCAATTTTTGCCGCATCCTGCCAGGACAGTTCCCCGGAATTGCTCTCTCCATCGGTGAGCAGAATAATAATATTGGATTTGCTTTGAATATCTTCAAGGCGCTTTAAAGAAATTCCAATGGCATCACCAATGGCGGTTCTGGGGCCTGCAGCGCCGATTTCAAGCTTGTCCAGAATAAATGAAATCGTGTTATAATCGCGGGTCAGCGGAAGCTGGGTATAGGCATTGGAGCCAAACACCACCATACCGATCCTGTCCCCCTCCCGTTTCATGATAAACTCCCGGACAACGGATTTGACCGCATCCAGCCGGGTGACAATCCTGTCATCAATCTTAAGATCAAGGGCTCTCATGGATTCGGACAGATCCAGCGCAAGAATAATATTCACGCCTTCGGTGGCCACATTGATTTTTTTATCCCCCCACTGGGGTCTTGCAAGGGCCAGGATCAGGCAGATCAGCCCCAGAATTTTAAGTACGGGCAACAATTTTGATATCAAAACTGTGCCCTGTGAGGATATGCTATCAAGCCCCTTTAATGAAGACACGTTAATATGACGGCGGCGTGTTTTTCTCATTTTAAAAAACACAATCAGCGCAAGTATTATCAAAAGCAGTAAAAACAAAGGAGAGGCAAATCTGAACATTAATTTTCTCCTTGTTCGATCCGGGTGATCATATCTTTTACGATTTCCAGGTCCGACTGCACCTGAGACGGCCCCGGAACAATGCCGGCATATTTATACGGATCACAGTTCCTGTAAAATTCAGCCATCCGGTGTTTTTGGTTTTCATCAATGTCAAGCGTTCGGATACAGGATAAAAACTGCTGGGATGTCATTTCAACAGCATGAATCTGATATCGTGCCCCGATATATTTTCGCAACAGCAGGGTCAGATCAAAATAAAACAGCCGCAGGTTATGGATGCTGTTTTCCGACAGGGCCGCAAGCTCCCGCATGGCTGCATCATAAGGGGAGAGCGGTTCAGGCAGTAATTTTGCGGTCTTGCGGTTGTTCCGGTTTTTCATCCATCTTCTGATCAGAACAAACACCAGAATTAAACCCAGAACCCCTGCAAGCCCGAAAAGCACCGGTGCTATCCAGGAAAAATCCATCCCCACCTGGATCGGAGACCGTATGTCATGAATATCCTGCATTTTACCGTGAACGCCTTTCTCTGTATTTAAAATATTTAAGCAGGGTATCGGATACGGAAACAGCTGTATCCATTTCAATCACATCGCTTCTGGCCTTTGAAAAAATCTCCAGTGTCTTTTTGTGTTCCGCATGTTTTATGTCTGAAAACCGTTTATGAACCTGTTTGTTAAACCCGTCAAAAACCATCTGGCGTCCGGTCTCAAAATCCGATAAGGTGATCATGCCTTTGGATGGCAGATTAAATACCCCGGTGTCATAAATTTTTACGCCAATGACTTCATGCCGCTGACGCAGGGTGCGCAGACTTTTCAGATACCCGTCATCCAGAAAATCAGACAGGACAAACACAAAGGATCTTTTTTTTGAAATCCTGGCAAGATAATCCAGTGCAAGGGAAATATGGGTTCCTTTTCCCTGGGGCACAAAGGTGAAAATTTCTTTGATCACCCGCCAGACATGGCTTGAGCCTTTTTTCGGCGGAATATATTTTTCAATCCTGTCTGTAAAAAACAAAGCACCGACCTTGTCAGAATTTTTAATGGCATTAAATGCCAGAACCGATGCCACTTCAGCGGCCCGTTCCAGCTTGGGGCCGGAAAAAGTCCCGAATTTCAGGGATGAACTCATGTCAATGAGCAGCATGACAATGCTTTCGCGCTCTTCTCTGTATAATTTTATGAACGGTTTTCCCAGGCGGGCAGACACTTTCCAGTCCAGGGTTTTAACATCATCACCCGGACAGTATTCCCGGACTTCTTCAAACTCGATACCAGACCCTCTGAACACGGACCTGTACTGCCCTGCCATAATCGAGGTCACAGCTTTGCTGGATTTGATATGAACCCGTTTGATTTTTTTAATGATATGTGCCGGAATCATGCAGAGCCGCTCCTTTTAAGGCACCTCAACCGAATCAAACAGTGTCTGGATAATATGTTCGCTGGTAATATCTTCGGCTTCTGCCTCAAAACTTAAGATAATTCTGTGGCGCAGCACATCCGGGCCCAGAAGTTTGATATCCTGGGGCGTGACATAGGCTCGCCCGGACAAAAAGGCATTGACCCGTGCAGCCCTGGCCAGAAAAATACTGGCCCTGGGCGATGCCCCGAATTCAATATATTCACCCAGCTTCATTCCGTATTTTTCAGGATGACGGGTGGCCAGGATCAGGTCTACAATATATTCCTTGAGTTTTTCATCCACATAAATCTGCTCGATCAGGCTTCCCATTTGTGCAAGCTTCTCACAACTGATCACAGGAGAAATCAGCTCCGGTGCCTGAAAGCTGGTTTTCTTTAGAATCTCAAGTTCCTGGGTTTTATCCGGATAATCAATGAGCACCTTGAGCATGAACCGGTCCACCTGGGCTTCGGGTAAGGGATAAGTGCCTTCCTGCTCAATGGGGTTCTGGGTGGCCAGCACCAGAAACGGGGATGGCAGTGCAAAGGTTTCATCCCCGATGGTCACCTGCTTTTCCTCCATGGCTTCCAACAGTGCGGACTGGACTTTAGACGGTGCCCGGTTGATTTCATCGGCCAGAATAATATTATTGAACAAAGGGCCTTTTCGGGTCACAAAATCCGCTGTTTTGGGGCGATAAATTTCTGTGCCGGTCAAATCTGCCGGCAAAAGATCCGGGGTAAACTGAATCCGTTTGAATTTTGCCTGAACCACGGAGGCAAGGGCTTTGACCGCGCGGGTTTTTGCAAGTCCGGGCACCCCTTCGATAAGAATATGCCCCCCGGTTAAAAGTCCGGTTAAAAGTGCATCCACCAGCTTTTCCTGGCCCACAAGTTCCTTTGCGATTTCACTTCGGATCTGACTGATTAAATGATGGCTGTCCTGAATTGCCGCTTTGAGTTGTTCCATAATCTTTTATGCCTGTATCATTAAAAGGTATTCATTCTTCCGCATCACAAAACGGGTTATCTTCATCTGAAAATTGTAATTAATATATTACGGGACAGACACGTGTCAAGGGGTGAATCCCGGCAGGAAAAGGGCCAGGGTAATCGGTCCGAAACGGGTAATGGTTACAGCAGTTGATCGCTGTACAAACCGGCAGTTCTTTTCACCACATCCATGATAAAGGCATTGATGGTTTCAGCGTCTTTTGTGGGATAATTTCTGAAGGTCAGCAAGATTCCGACCATGGATGCGATAAAGGAGCGCGAATACAGTCTTGCCTGTGACGTTTCCACCCCATGCCGCACCAGAAGCTCCTGGAACAGGTCAAAGAAAACCTTGGTTGCAGAATCAAATTTTCCGGCAATGGAAATGCCCAGATTTTCCTTGAACATTAAATATGTCATCATCTGAAAGGCAGATTCATTTTTTATGATATATTCAATGAAACTGACTGCAAATTCCTCTATGGACATGGGTTTTTCTTTCTGGATCAATATCTTGAAATTCTGAGTTGCAGAAGAGATTTCATGCAGGAAAGTTTCATAAAAAAGGTCTTCCTGACTGGGAAAATATCGGTATATGGTTGCAGGAGAAATTCCGGCTTCTTCAGCAACATCTCTCATCCCGACTTCATAAAACGGCCGTTTTGAGAAAAGCGCTGATGCAGATTCAATGACAATCTGTTTTCTGGCCTGTTTTTCTTTTTCTTTTAACTCTGCAAACTTGGATTCAATTGCCACCACGCATCCCCCTGCTGATATCCACATTCTATATATTAATTATGTGAACTTAGCATGAGTATCATTATCTGACAAGGCAAAAAAGGCAATTGAAATCCGTGGTGCAAAAAGATCAGACATTGACGAAACACCGAAGAATTGATATGTTTTGACAACTGTTAATATTGAGAAAAAAATGAATATGGAAAAAACGATCAACAGGGATGTTTTTGATTTTGAGATCGGCTATTTAATTAAAAGCCCCTGCCTCAACTGTGAAAACAAATCCAGGCTTCCCAAATGTCATGCAGACTGTCAGATTCTTGATATGATTCAGACCCGACTGGCAAGGGGTATTTCTTCCCAGGCATCTGCCTTGCGAAGCTGACCCCCCCCCTCATAAAAACCGGTTGAAATCTTTGCTTCCCATGTGTTAAAAAATTTTGATAAAATACAAATTGAAAATTTGACTTTAAGTGCTGATGCTTATATGGTGACTGAGCTGACTAAATATCACAATTACTGTTAATTATACGCTATTTTGCAGGATTGAATGATTCCTTTTATCCGTTTTTTTTACATTTCGCTTTTAAGTGTTTTCATATTATTTTCAAACAGTGCAGCTTTACAATCCAGAGAGATCAGACCCGTTGCGCAAAACGGGGTGATTGATCTTGCGACATGGGATTTTAAAAAAGACGGCTCTGTTGCTTTAAAAGGTGAATGGCAGTTTTTTTGGAAACAATTGCTTATCGCAAAAGACCTGCCATCTGACCCGGCTCCTGCCACATCCCGATTTGCCAGACTGCCGGCCAAATGGAACCATTTTAAAATCGATCAAGAAAACATCGGTTCATACGGATACGGCACTTATACTTTGACCATGCTCCATAATCATGCCGGTATTCCGCTGGCGTTCAGAATAAAGGAAATGTCATCAGCCTATTCACTTTTTATTGATGGTCAATTGATCAGCTCAAACGGCAAAGTGGGAAAAACAAAAGAAGAAACGGTTCCTGAATATCGTCCGCTAACTGTTAATTTTACACCAACGGGCAATCAGACGCAGATCACCCTTCAAATTTCCAATTTCAATTTAAAAGAAGGCGGCCCCATTAAAGAAATCATTGTCGGCGATGTGCAGCAGATTCATACCCAGAGCCTGAACTGGCAGGTCATCAATCTGATTCTGATCGGGTTGATCTTTTCCATAGGGCTGTACCATCTGCTGCTTTATATTCTTCTTGAAAAATACGTATCCCCTTTATATTTCGGTATTTTCTGCTGTCTGATTTCACTTAGAACTGCGCTGACCAATGACCGGATTCTGCATGTATTATGCCCCGGCATCAGTTGGGACATTCTGTTGAAGCTGGAATATCTGACCTTTTATCTGGCCGTTCCAATCTTTGTTTTATATATTGCATCTCTTTTTCCCAAAGAATTTTCCAGATGGCTGCTGATTTTGATCAATATCCTTGCAGCTGCGTCCAGCGCCGTTGTTATTTTCTATCCGCCAACTGTATTTTCGTATACCTTAAACATATATCAGATTTTCACCATTCTGACCGGTTGTTACCTGATCCGTGTATTTGTGCAGGCCCACAAAGCTGGCAGGGAAGGCACCCGGGTTATTTTTGTTGGATTTCTGATTTTATTTCTATGTGTTTTTTATGATATTTTAGGGGCCAATTATGTCATACAATCTGATTATACCCTGCATATCGGAATGTTTATTTTTATTTTTTCCCAGGCCTATTTACTGTCCTTAAAATTTTCCAAAGCCCTGAAACGGGTGGAAAAACAGAAAAACGAAATTATTGAAAGCCACAAACAATTTCAAAATTCCCGCATCGCCCTGATTTTAGGTCTTGCAAAGCTGGCTGAATACAGGGATGAAGATACCGGCTCCCACCTGGAACGTATACGGGAATACGCCAAAATCCTTGCCATCGAACTGTCTAAAAAGCAGGAATATACCGAATATATATCCCAGGATTATATTAATGATTTATATCAGTCTTCAATTCTTCACGATATCGGCAAAATCGGTATTCCGGATGCGGTTTTGTTAAAGCCCGGCAAATTAACCCCGGAAGAATTTGACATTATCAAAACCCATACCACTATTGGCGGCGATGCTATTGCGGCCATTGAATCCAACAGCAAGGTCCGCTCATTTTTAACCCTGGGCAGAAATATTGCCTATTCTCACCATGAAAAATGGAATGGCCAGGGATATCCCAAAGGATTAAAAGGGCATCAGATTCCATTATCTGCAAGAATTGTCGCCATTGCGGATGTTTACGATGCATTAACCTCGGAAAGACCCTATAAAAAAGCATTTTCCCATGAAAAATCCGTTGAGATTATTTTAAAGGACAGCAGCACCCATTTTGATCCGGATATCATCGAGATTTTTAAAAAGCTGGCCCCGCAGTTTCAGCGCATCCGGAAAAATTATTTCGATTGACACATCCGTTTTCTATAAAAAGACTTTATCACCGATGCCTGCTGCCATAAAAAAAAGCATGGACAAATTTATGGCCACAAAAGCAGATACCGCATTTGTTTTTTTCTGCCGGAACATCATAATCGCAAGAACAGACAATATACCCATTGAATTGAGTCCTGTCGCAACAGACAGCAACGTATTGCTGATCGGTCCTGACAAAAGGAACAGGAGAATGGCAAGACTGTAAAGACTTGTCCAGATTAATACCTGGAGCTTGATTTGGGTATTTGAAAACACTTGGGTAAAACAAGGGAAACTTTTTTTATTTTGTGCACTGTTCAGATGTTTTCTGCGCTTTAAAAGGACAATAAAAAAATGAGGAATCTGCCATAAACCAAAGATTCCCATAATCAAAAGGATTTCTTTTGCCATCCAGCTTTTTCCCATACTGGCCCAGCCGATCAAAGGCGGCAGCATCCCTGTGAGGCTGCCTGGAATAATTGCCAGCAAAGAATATTTTTTTAAAGGAGTATACAGGCCGTTATAGCAGACCACAGCCAGACATCCGAAAAAAAATGCACTGGGCCCATAAAAAAAAGCAAGGCCTGAAAGACCTGCTCCAGTCATAAGGACACATAGACAGACCGCATGATACAGCGGCAGTTTTTTTCGGGGCAGCGACCGGTTACAGGTTCGCAAAAAATGTCTGTCATAGTCTTGATCCTGAATATTGTTCAAGACCGCACTGCCGCAGGCAAGGATAAAAACAATAACGCCCAGGCCAAAAGAATCCGGACCAATTTTCTGATCTGCCATGACCTGGCCGAAAACTGCAGACAGAGAGATGAATGCGCACAGGTTCGGTTTTAACAGTTCGATATAGTCAGACAGACAAAAAGATTTACCATTCATCTTCCTGGGCCACCCATGCTTCATATTTTTCTTTTGACACCACTTTGACCACCCCGGTCATGTCTGCATGGCCGGTACCGCAAAATTCCGTGCACTGGAAAAAAAATTCACCTTCTTTTTCCGGCAGAAACCAGGCATAGGTATAAATTCCCTTGACGGCATCCACCTTGATGCGAAATGCCGGAATATACATACTGTGAATGGCATCTGTTGAGGTAATATTCAGTTTTACAGGCGTTCCCACAGGCACCACAATTTCATTTTCAGTTTCTTTATCGTTGGGATAATAAAACAGCCAGGAAAAAGACTGCCCGATGACCTCAATCTCAAGTGCGCCTTGCGGCACATTTCTCAAGCCAGTGTAAGACTGCCATCCGGATATAAACATGGCAATGGCAATAAACGCCGGTACGATAATCCACACGGTTTCCAGCAGCAAATTTCCCCTTATATCCGCCGGGACAGGATGTCTGCTTCGGCGGTAACGAACAACAAACCAGATCATTACCAGTGTCATTGCAAAAAGAAAAATAAAAGAAAAGCCGATAATAAAATAAAAAGACTGATCCACCAGGGTAACTGGATTAATAATGGTATTCATTTTTTAACCTCATCTGAATCCAACATCCCAAAACATGAAGCTGATCATAATTCCCAGAAAAAAAAGGGTGCTTAAAAATGAGTACACCAGTACCCGGCTTTCATATTTCAAATGCATGAAAAACAAAAGGACCAGACTTCCTTTAAGGGATGCGATGAACAACGCAATCCAGACATTTAATTTTCCAAAATCCACACAGGACACCCCGACGGTAATGGCAGTGAGGATCAGCAGTCCACAAAGCACTGCAGCAAGGGTTTTGTAATCAAAAATATGGGTGTCAGGTTTTTTTTCCATGTTTTTTTCCTAAACCACCAGATAAAATAAGGGAAAAACAAATATCCAGATCAAATCCACCAGATGCCAGTATAATCCGGAGTTTTCAAGCAGTGCAAAACGGGTCGGGGTGATTTTTTCAATTTTTACACACACAAGACTGACCAGCAGAAGTACCATTCCGATAATAATATGAATACTGTGCAGGCCGGTAATCATATAATACAGACCGAAAAAAATATTCTGGCCTTCAGGTCCCTCTGCAAGTTTTTCAGATCCGGGGAAAATATCGTTCGCAACCTTGTGGCTCCACTCAAAATATTTATTGATCAAAAATACCAGACCGCAGATCAAGGCCACCCCAAGCCCTGCCAGGGTTCTTTTTTGTTGATTGCGCTGCACAGCTGTTATGGACGCTGCCACAGCAAAGCTTGATATCAGCAGAATAACTGTATTGACAACACCGAACAATTGATCCAGTTCTTTTCCACCGGCCACAAACTCGCTGGTATATCTGGCAAAATATACCGCATACAGGACAAACAACCCGCCAAAAAGGAAAATTTCCGTATACAGAAACAGCCACATGCCCAGCTTTTTGCCGGATTCGTCTGAATGCGAAGACATCTATTCTTTCGTCTCCTTTGAATAGCGTTCAACCACCCCGGTAAAATCATAGGGGTATTTCAATATTTCAGGCTCGGAAATAAAATTATGCAGCGGCGGCGGAGATGGTGTCTGCCACTCCAAAGTGGTTCCGCCCCAGGGATCGGAAGATGCATTCCTGGGCTTTCTCAAGGTGAATAAAAGGTTCATGATCATCAAAAACATACCGATGATCATGAATGCCGCACCAAATCCGGCCAGAAAATTCCCGGTTTCATACCGGGGCAGATAATCAAAATATCGTCTGGGCATCCCCTGAAGACCCAGAATAAACATGGGAACATAATGAAACATGAATCCGCCGGTCAAAAGCGCAGCCCCGATATAGGCCCGTTTAAAATTGTACATGCGCCCGAACATTTTGGGCCACCAGTAATGCAGGGCGGCAAAAAACGCAAACCCGGTTCCCCCGAACATGGTGAAATGGAAATGGGCCACTACAAAATGGGTGTCATGGACATGGATATTGGTTCCGGCAGCGCCCAGAACAAGACCGGTCAAACCGCCTACCGAAAAAAGATAAATAAAGCACAGGGATAAAAACAAGGGCGGCGCCATCTGAATTGCACCCTTATACAGGGTGGATACCCATGAAAACACTTTTATGGCTGACGGGATTGCCACCACAAAGGTTAAAAGGGAAAACACAAAAACTGCCGTGTCACTCATGCCGCTGGCATACATGTGATGGGCCCACACCAGGGAACCGGCCACGGCAATCGCCATGGACGATGCCACAATGGCCTTGTAACCGAAAATGGATTTTCTGGCAAACACCGGAATAATTTCTGATATCACCCCCATGCCGGGCAGAATCATTATATACACTGCCGGATGGGAATACATCCAGAACAGATGCTGATACAGAATCGGGTCCCCGCCCTTGGCCGGATCAAACAGACCCACCCCGACATATCTTTCCACCATCACCAGTAGCAGAGTGATGGAAACCACAGGGGTCGCTAAAAGCTGAACCCAGGCAGTGGCGTAAAGACTCCATGTAAATAACGGAATCTGCATCCAGCCCATTAACGAATGTCGCATCCGGTGAATGGTGGTGATAAAATTCAAACCTGTCAGCATGGACGACAACCCCAGAACAAATGCTGCAAAAACTGCCGTGGAGACATTGGTGTGTGTAGAAATGGAAAACGGCACATAAAATGTCCATCCGGTATCCGGGAACCCGTCTGAAAACAGCGAAAGGATGGCGATAATACCGCCGGCCATATACAGATACCATGACAGCAGATTCAGTTTCGGGAAAAAAACATCATCTGTACCGATCTGTATGGGTAAAAAAAAATTGCCGAATATTGCAGGCAGCGCCGGAATAATGAATAAAAAAATCATGATGACGCCGTGAAGGGTAAACAGCGAATTATACACCTGGGCGCTGACAAAAGTTTGCCCCGGAAACATCAACTCAAGCCGGATCAGTCCACCCAGAAGGATGGCCAGAAAAAACCAGAACAGAATTGAAAACAGGTACATCAGGCTGATGCGCTTGTGATCCGTTGTTATCAGCCAGGAAAGGATGCCTTTATATCGGGCAGGTGCGGGTGTTTCAAAAAATGATTGCGTTATATCCATAGATCCCCACAGGCGATTATCCATATGAAAAACAGGCATTCGCCCTTATCTGTCTCATGAAACATTTATGTCTTTTTTTTCCTGTCTCTTTTAGACGGATAGACCAGAAAAACAATAAAAGCGGCCAGCAGAACAAGAATCGCACTTCCGGCTATTCTGAAGGTTCTGAACACATAGGTTCTGTTTTCCGGATCATAACCGAAACAAAAAGACAGTACCCGGCTTTTGATGGAAACTCCGGGTTCTCCTTTTTCCGCCTCACTGATGGCCATCCCCAGATCAAAGGGAAGAAAACCGGGGCCGTAAAGATACCGGATAATCCTCCCGTCTCCGGCCAGAACAATCAAAGCGGATGGATGAATATAAAAATGAGGCGCTTTTTTAAAAAAATAATACCCCAGAGAATCGGTCAATTTGCGGATATTGTCGCTATCACCGGTCAAATAATACCAGTTTTTAAAATCAAATTCCCGGGTGATCAAATGGGTAAAATTGTGCTTGGCTTCAGCTGCATACGTAGAATCCTCATCATCGGCAAAACTGAAAGTAACAATATTAAAATCTTTGCCCGGCATCTGACCGACTTCATTCAGCGCCCTGGCAAGATCTGCCTGGAGAAAATTGCACACAGCAGTGCATGAAAAGAAAATGGGCAGAAGAACCACAGGCTTGTCAAAGACCTGTTCCAGTTGAATGCTCCTGCCTGCTGAATCTGCAAAAACAGTATCCAGCGCTGCAAATTCACCCGTGCGCTCATCAACCCTTACCTGCCCGATGTCAACAGGTTCCCGCGCCTGCTGTAAAGTCACCATCATTTTTGAATGATCATGACTCTCTGTGTCTGCACGGGCTGATCCGGTCTGAGTAAAGATCAGCCCGGCACACACAAAATAAATAAAGGTCTTTACTGCCTGAATCATATTACCTATTTAATCTTCTTATTTTCACCGGTAGAAAAATTCACGTCATAAACCGCCCGGTAGGGATGACGGCTCTTGAATGAATCTTTACCCGCACCATGGGCCAGCATAATCCGATACATGCCTTCTGTTTTAATCTCCTTGTCAAACTTGTCCTCTGTCTTCAGCGGCAAGGTAAAGGCAATGGTTGTGACCCCGTCTTTTTCAGAACCGGATGGATTCAGAACATCACTGGTGCCACCCAGTTCCGTGTCATTTTCATGCCCTCTTTTTCTGTTGCCGTAATGATCTTCAATCTTTGCCTTATCGTCTTTTGCTACTCCGATAATAATATTGGCCCCTTCCATGACAGATTCAGGATCAAACCCAATGGCAACCCATCCTGTGGTTTTCGCAGACAACTGAACATGGATCTGATCTGCCTCAATGGTCCAGGAAAACTGCATATCCTTTGTATCAAGCGTGTGCTGATAGTCCATGGCAAAACTGCCTGAAGATAGTGTCACAAATAAAAACAACGATATTACTGTAATTAAATACTGTTTTTTCATTTTTCAGATACTCCTCTTATTATCCATTTATTATCCGTATTGAAGTTCTCCACCGGAAAATCCCAGTCCGATTGCCAGAACAATGATTAAAATATACAGCAAACTTGTTTTATCCAGCCTGGGGGATTCCGGATCATCAATATACGCAATGGTTGCCAGGACAATCGTCAAGGCCACAGCCAGTACCATCTTCAAAATGATTAAAAACTCCCACTGCCCGCCAAACGTATGCTGCCAGTCCAGGTATCCTGTAAAAACAGTGGGGAAAACACCCAGAAGCCCCAGGATAACACAATGATACCCAGTTTTTGCAAGAAATCTGAATTTCGGCAGAAAAGATACCATGCGAAAAGTCACCGCTCCCATCACCATCCCCATGGGAATATGCGTCAGTGCCGGATGCAGCGGATGCCTAAAACCGATGCTGTGTAAAAAATCAAAAATAGCCTGTGTCATAAGATCACCTATAATTATGATTTGTGTTTTGATACTTAATGAAGCAAATCCTGTGCCGCATCTACATTAACCATGCATGTTTATTTTCGAAGATGCTTAAATACGTTTTAGTCTCAGATTTAAGAATTTTTTTACTGTTTTTACAGACTACTTGCCAGGCCCGGACAAGTCAAGAAAATTTGACCGGAAATCCCCGGACACCGTCAACAAATCATCAATCGGATAATCATTTTACAAAAAGGCTTTCCCCTGTTTTATCCTTGACAAAACTCCACTGTCTGGAGTAAACCAAATAAAAAATTGCAATTGAAATTGCACAGATATATTAAAAATAATTCTAAATCAACTTAAGCCAGGAAGGCCTGATAGACAAGATTCTATCTCAATTTCCTGGCTTTTATTTTTTAAGGAGACTTATCTTATGAAAAACCGGCTATTCATTATTTTTTTTACCCTTGCCTTTTTTAGTGCAGTTGGTTTAAGCACAGCCGCAGATGGGGCATCCAATGCTGAACTCGAAGACCGCATCAAAAAACTGGAACAGGACGTCAAGGATGCAACAGCCACTCCCATTGGAAAAATTTCGCAGTCCATTTCTCTTTCCGGCTCAATTGAAGTGGATTACACCTATGCTGATGATTCTGATATATCGAATAGAACAAAAAACGATGCCACATCAGATCTGGATACAGGAACTGTTCAGCTCGGCATTGATGCCCGGCTTCACAAATACGTGACAGCTGTTGCTGTATTAAAAGGAGAGGCGCTTGATTCAAATACAAATGTATTCTGGGATGAAGCCTATTTTACAATTTCCGGCCAGGAAATCTCGACCTATCTTATAGCTGGAAAAAGAACGCAGCCCTTTGGCGTTTTTAACAGCGTATTCATCAATGACCCGATTACCCAGGAACTGTATGAGATAAATGATACCGGAGTCACCATTGGATATGCCACAGATACGCTTATGGGAATTGACCTGTCGTTCACAGTTTACAAAGGGGAAACGCTGATAACCCATGTCAACGATGCCGGATTGGGCTGGGCACGAAACAATACGCCAGGCTATGCCGTTACCAATGATATGAATTCATACATTATCAGCGGGTCGATATCCCCTGTGGAAGCCCTTACGCTGTCCGGTTTTTTCAATTCAGAACCCGGTGATTCAGACCGGAATACAAGTTTTGGCATGGCTGTTCATTTTGAAATGGCGGGTTTTCTGGCAGATGCGGAATATATCAGCGCCCTGGACAGAGAAAGACACATTGCAGATAATCTTGAATATAAGGAAAATGCATGGGCCATTACCCTGGGATACCAGATTTCTGATCCTCTTCTGATTGCAGTCCGGTATGAAGCGTTTGATGCAGATAAAAAAGCAGATGGAAACCTTGATAAAAGATATGGAATTACAGGCACCTATACTTTATTTAAAAATGATTCGTTTGCCTGCAATCTGATGGCTGAATTCAGAAAAAGTGAATATGAAACCGTATCACCCAGCAGTGTGGATGATGAACTCAATGAATTTTTTACCCGGCTTGCGGTTGAATTTTAATTAACGGTATCTTTTAAAAAACCCCAAGCGGCTGAAAAAAATCCATTCAGCCGCTTGGGGCATCCGGCAGTTATTTTTTATATAGCGAATACTGTCTTGAGATGGCAACCAGATCACCTGTTTCATCCCACAGTTCGCCGTCTTCTTCCACAAGTCCGCTGCTGATGAACCGGCTTTTAAATCTTCCCATCAATACCCTGACATCCGGAACTTTACGGATATTGACAGACAGTTCAATGGTGGGGACCCATGCTTTTGCACCATAAGCCACAAAAACCGGAGGCGGAAAAGAATCCGCAAACAGCAGAATGGATGGAATATCCATTTTTCTATTTTCTTTAAACCCAATCCAGCCTTTAAATTCCATGGGATATGAAGAGCCGCCGAAAACCCAGTTCGTGCATGAGGGATCAAGCCTGAGATCCACCTGGTTAAACAATGAATTCTGGCGCATTACCGGAACCTGAATGGCGGATTCAAATGCCGCTATCTGCGGCGGGCCCCCATCATATTCCGGGGGCGTATTTTCATTTTTCTCAGCAGTAAATGTTCCCAGCGCACGAATCCTTTCTTTGCCGTTTTGAATCAGCCGGGCCATCACCCGTGTCAGCGTGCCTGTTTTGGAAATCAGTTCCAGACAGATACTGGCTTTTCCTGAAGAAGACCGGGCAATATAATTGGCCGTAATAATCGGGGTTGCTTTTTTATCTGAGAAAGCCAGCATGGCCTTGCCGATCATTGCCATCATATAGCCGCCGTTCGGTGTGTTGTTAATAGACCATCGATCCGACAAATCCAGCTCAAATTCATGAGGTTTTGTTTGTATGATATCAATATCTGTATCAAATAAATGCAGGTCAGTATCTGTCATGTCGAAATTCCATATGAAAAGGGTTTTATTTTCCTTTAGCAGTTATAATATACTGAATCTTAATTTTGTCCGGACCAACGGGTTTCAAGGACGGCGGATCAAAAACCAGCCTGGCCTCGACTGTGCCGGAGTTACTCAGCCTGTCAATTGAAATCTTTTCAGTAAACACGGTGGATGTCTCTTCAAGAACTGTATTCTGGCCAATCACCCGGACAGCTGGAGGGACCATCTTTGCCGATTCCATGATATACCCCTCCGGCAGTTTCCCTGTCCAGTTGGGCTGAACCGGCAACTCCTTTTCAGTCAACATATCAAGTATAACATCCAGAGATGTCGGCTTAATTGTTTTCAGCCGGACTCCCGGCGGCAGCACAATGTTTTCATTTGTAACAGATAAACGATTGGTTCCTGCAACAGATGAAGAAAGATTGAATTTTACCTTGATCTGTTCCGGAGTGATGGAACTGATCAAAGGACGAGAGCCGCTGACCAGAAGGTCAATCTTTGAAGCAGAAGAAGAAACAATTTCCATTTTCTGATCCGGCATCATAAACTCTATTGGAACCGTATATGTTGCAAGAGTTTCCATCCCTTTTGAAAAATTCATCCAGAGTCCTGCAGTAAAAACAAGACTGATAACTGCTGCTGTAGTCAGCTCCACACTTTGCCGCCTGAATCCTTTTTGGCGGCTTCCATCTGTGGTATGCTCCTCTAAAAACTTTTCAAGTGCCGGACGGTCAGGGATCTCATATATCTGTTTTTCTCTGAATAATGAAATTTTGCCACGTTCTTCTGAAACAACAATCACCAGCGCATCTGTCAATTCTGTTACTCCCAGTGCAGCACGATGACGGGTTCCGAACCGGGAGGGAAAGTCCTTTTCCTGGGATAAAGGCAGAATTACACCTGCCCGGGTAATTTTATCCCCTTCAATGATAACCGCTCCGTCGTGAACCGGATTGTTGGGCCAGAAGATACTCACCAGCAGCTCTTTTGACAGTTTGCCATTCAGCACAACCCCGCCCTGAACAACATTTTCCATACTTTTTTTCAGCGGCAGGACAATCAAGGCACCAATTTTTTTCTGGGCCAGTTCGTATACAGCTTCAGCAATGATATTCAACGGTGTATGAAACTGATGCCGGGGGATACCCCAGAAAAAAGACTTGAAATTTTTAGTCTGTAGCACACTGGAAATTTCATTTCTGAAAATAATGATGATAATAAATGCCGCAACAGTGATAACGCCCTGCATTGCCCAGCTTGTGATCACCAGACCTAAAGGTATGGCTGCCCGGCTGACCAGCCAGAGGACACATACGGCAAGCAGAACCCGGATGACATTTGTTCCCCTGAAAAGCACATAAAACCTGAACAGAATATAACTGTTCAGGCCAATATCAAAGATATCCTGCCATCGAAGTCCGGAAAAAAGATAAAAAAATTGATCCATATCCGGTCAGTCTGCCATGCTGAATCTCAGGGTTTGCAGGAGAGTATCATCCATATCCCTGATCTCCACCCGCCATGGGCCCTTGTCTGCATTACGTATTTTGATACTGCTGAAGGATGCCCATTTAGGTGGTGAAAGGGTCAGTTGCATGGTAAAAATCAGTTTGTCTTTTTTATACCATTTATGAAAAATACTGGTTTTATCCCGAACCGGATCAAAATTTGAGTAACAGAAAACCTCGCCCTGGGAAATTGAAAATATTACTGCCGGATTCACCGGCTTGAAATTATCTATGGCGCCACACATGACTGCTTTTTCCAATACGATCACCGGCATTTTTTTCTGGTTTAATTCATCAGCAGGACTTGAGACTGCCGCCAGACACAACACCCCCATGCAAAACAGAACCATAACAGCATGCCGACCTGGGACCCGATTTTCTGAATTTAAATTCTTCATGGACCCCACTATAGCGGATACCTTGTTTTTTTCAAGGTAAATCAATTTAAAATCAGGATGAACAAACTCTATCCTGATACCCTCCCTTGATTCAGGCTTCCTGTTTTATCCCTGATTTTAAGCTTGACTTGACCTGCTGATTACCTTAAATCTTTTTAAATTGAAATGAACACAAAACTGCAACCCCGAACAGACAAGGAGTATTGATGGAAATCAAAAAATATCTGTTACCCGAAAAAGAAATGCCCAGAAAATGGTATAATATCATGGCAGACATGCCTACCCCAATGGAACCCCCGCTGCATCCGGGAACCGGACAGCCCTGCAGTCCGGACGATCTTGCCCCGATATTCCCCATGAACCTGATTGAACAGGAAATGAGTACAGACCGATGGATTGACATCCCGGAAGAAGTGCTGGATAAATATGCCATCTGGCGTCCTTCTCCCCTTTACCGGGCCACAGGGCTTGAAAAAGCGCTGGGCACCCCTGCAAAAATATATTTTAAAAATGAAGGTGTCAGCCCTGCCGGAAGCCATAAACCCAATACGGCTGTGGCACAGGCCTATTACAATAAAATTGCCGGAACCAAAAAAATAACCACAGAAACCGGGGCTGGCCAATGGGGAAGCGCGCTTTCCATGTCCTGTGCTTTTTTTGGCATTGAATGCAAGGTGTTTATGGTAAAAGTTTCATATAACCAGAAACCCTACCGCCGACTGATGATGGAAACCTGGGGAGCCAACTGCATACCCAGCCCCAGTACAGAAACACAGGCAGGACGAAGCATCCTTGAAAAAGATCCGGACTCTCCGGGAAGTCTTGGCATGGCCATCAGTGAAGCGGTTGAAGCTGCTGTCACCACCCCGGACACAAAATATGCCCTGGGCAGTGTATTGAACCATGTCATGATTCATCAGAGCATTATCGGCCTTGAGGCCATCAAGCAGATGAAAATGGCAGGAGACTATCCGGATATCATCATTGGCAGTGCCGGTGGCGGCAGTAATTTTGCAGGCCTTGCCATGCCCTTTGCACTGGATAAAATAAACGGCAAAGACATTGATATCATTGCCGTTGAACCTGCATCCTGCCCGACCCTGACAAGAGGACCCTTTGCCTATGATTTTGGAGACACCGTTAAAATGACACCGCTTTTACCCATGCATACCCTGGGACATAATTTTGTGCCGGCTCCGCTTCATGCAGGCGGGTTAAGATATCACGGCATGTCCCCCATTGTCAGCCAGCTTGTGCTGGACGGTATTGTGCGTCCGGAATCCGTCCGTCAGATGGAAACCTTTGAAGCCGGGCTGAAATTTGCCCGCTCAGAAGGATACATCAGCGCCCCGGAATGCAACCATGCCATTGCCATGACCATTAAGGAAGCGCTAAAGGCCAAAGAGGAAGGAAAGGAAAAAACCATCCTGTTCAACTGGAGCGGTCACGGCCTTGTGGACATGAGAGCGTATGAATCCTATTTCAAAGGCAATCTGTCTGATATGGACCTGCCGCAGGATGTTATTGATGCGGCACTCAAAGATCTTGAAAACCTGCCCAAACCCAGACAGGCCACCTGATTTTTTAATCACCCCAGTCGTCTGTTCCTGTTTAATCCAGGAACAGACGACTGCCTTGCCAGACACATGAGAAACCAATGACAACAGAAAACCAAAATCTGACTGACACCCCTCCTGAAAAAAAGGTTACAGTCCGATGCCCGCGACTGGGACACCAGATTGATTTTTCCTACTGTCAGTCTGAGAATTACGGACTGCCGTGTTTTAAAACACTGGACTGCTGGCACAATCTTTTTAACGTGCATGCATATCTTAAAAAAAAATTAAGCCCCCGGGATTTTGAAAAAACTTTTTTAAAACAGGGCAAACCCAAATTATTTTCCCTGCTGGATTTAATTGAACAGGCAAAAAAAAATAAAGAGACTCCGGATTGATTCACTTAACACAGACAGATATTCTTTCAGACGCATTTCCAAATACTGATTATTTTCCGTTCAATCTGAAAATATTCCAGAATACAAAACAATTATCTTTAAATCAGGACATCACGTTTTTCATCGGTGAAAACGGGTCAGGAAAATCAACCCTGCTCAAAGCACTGGCACTGAAAAGCCGGATTCATATCTGGGACAATGAAACACGGTTAAGAATAAAACCAAATCCTTATGAAAATGAGTTATACAGATTCATTGATATTGCATGGGAAAAAGGTCCTGTACCCGGATCATTCTTCAGCTCCAGAAATTTTTCTGATTTCAGCCGAAACCTGGAAGAGTGGGCAGTCAATGATGCACCAATGCTTGATTTTTTCGGCGGCAAGTCACTGATCACCCAATCCCATGGACAATCCCTGATGTCCTATTTTAAATCCAGGTACAGGATCAAAGGCATCTATTTTCTGGATGAACCAGAGACTGCACTTTCACCTGCCTCTTTAATTGAACTGCTAAACCTTCTGATCCATCTGGGCAAAAAGGGGGAAGCGCAGTTTTTTATCGCCACCCATTCCCCGTTTTTGCTGGCATGCCCGGATGCCGGGATATACAATTTCAGCAAAGAAATAATCGAACCTGTCGATTACAGGGACACTGCATATTTCAAACTGTATAAACGATTTCTTGACCACCCCGAAGCATTTATTCAAGCAGAGCAATAAACAACACACCCCTATTTCACAGAATCAATAGCCTTTTTAAACCCGTCAAACGAGCCTGTAATTGTTTTTTCAGGCACCGCATAAGACAGCCTGAAAAATCCAGGCCCTCCAAATCCCGTACCCGGAACAGACAATATCCGGTATTGCTTTAAAATATCGACAAATTCCAGATCATTTGCAATGGGACTTTTGGGAAACAGATAAAAGGCCCCCTGGGGGACGTCAAATTCATAACCGGCCGCCTGCAGTCCTTCACAAAGGATATCTCTTCTTTTTTTATAAATACCGACATCCACCGTAATTCCCTGAAGTTTTCCAACCACCTGCTGAAATAAAGACGGCGCATTAACATACATCATGGTATTGGCCACACCGGCAGCCCCGGCGATCAAGGCTGCATCTTCAGCATCAGGATGAATGGCAAGATATCCGATTCGTTCTCCTGCAAGGGATAATTCCTTTGAGTACGAAGTCAGCACAATGGTATGGGGATATACCGCAAATACCGACGGCACATCAACATCATATGCAATTTTCCGGTATGGCTCATCAGAGACCAGATAAATCCGCTTTCCAAATTTATTGCTGGCTTCTACAAGCAGCTGGCCCAACGCATAAAGCTCTTTTGGGGTATATACAACGCCTGTGGGATTATTCGGTGAATTTATCAGCATGATCCGGGTTTTTTCATTGATACCGGCTTTGATGGCATCAAGGTCAAGATGAAAATCCGGCAAAGACCCCACTGGCTTTAAATCGGCCCCGCCAATAAAGGCATACTGATGATACCCGACAAAATACGGAGCTGGCACAAGGATTTCTTCTCCCGGGTTTACCAGTGCGCGAATCGTGTCATTCAAAGCGCCTGCCGCGCCCACGGTCATCACAACCAGTTCCGGGGTCAGACCGACATTAAACTCTTTGTTCAGGTAATCTGCCACGGCTTTACGGACCTGGGGAAAGCCTGTATTGGGCATATAACCATGGGATGTATTTTTATCATGAATCAATTCCAGCAGGGTTTCTTTCACTTTTAAAGGTGGCGGGACATCCGGATTTCCCAGGGAAAAATCAAATACATTGTCCGCACCGTATTTTTCCTTCATCTGGATCCCTTCTTCAAACATTTTTCGGATCATGGAGGCAGATTTCACCATTTGAACCATTTTTTGCGCAATAGGCATAAAGATTTTCCTTTTTTATAAAAAATTTAAAATCTTACCATACAGTATTTTTTTTATATTGAAAATATGGTTTGTCTGCATCAGCCCTGATTTTATTAAGTTGAAAATTTATAATAAACTGATTATGGTATAGCCTGAATATTTTTTTTAGCAATCCGATAAATCATCACAAGGATCAGTATGAATTTTGGAATGAACCCTGAAATGAAAGACAAACTGAATCTGCCCGAAGCATCAGATATTAAAAACATATTAAAACTGGATGGAACCAAGCTGCCCAGTTTCCCGCAGGTTGCTGCAAAACTCATGGAAATGTCCAAAGACAAGTCAGCGTCCTTAAAAGACCTGTCAAGAATTGTTCAGACAGACCCTGGAATTTCTGCACGGGTTCTTGAAATTGTCAATTCCGCCATGTACGGATTAAAAAGCAAGATAACGGTTCTTTCAGAAGCTGTTGTTTTTTTAGGGCTGGATGAAATCAAAAAATTATCCATTGGCATGACCGTGTTTGAAAAAATCTTCAAAACCGGAAAAAACAGACGGTTTGACCGTCTGCTGTTCTGGCGGCACAGTCTGTGCGTTGCTGTTCTCAGTATGGAAATCGCCAGGGAAATTGGATATCCAAACCCGGAAGAAGCCTATATTTCAGGCTTGCTTCATGATGTGGGGAAAATTTTTATGGATATCCAGGGGAAAACAGACTACGGCGAATTTATTGACGGACTTTCAAAGTCCTCTGATCTGGTCATCGAAAGAGAGCGCAGTGTTATCGGCCTGGGCCATGATGATATCGGTGCTTTTTTTGCCTCTCTATGGAAACTTCCGGAAAAACTGGTCCTTGCCATAAAATATCATCACCAGCCATTTGAACATGTTGGCCTGGACCCGCAGGAAACAATGCTGGTATCCATTGTTTCGCTGGCCAATTTCCTGTGCTGGACCCAGGGCATGGGATCCTTTGATTTCATTCGGCCACCGATTCTACCGCCGGAAGTTGAAAAAACCATTCCGGCTGAACGGATCAATATTATCAAATGCCTCCAGAACATGAATCAGGAAGTTGAAAATATTTCCCAGTTTTACCAGTTTGTTTTTCCGTCTGCCAGTGAACTCAGAGAAAACCTGCTATGGGCCAATCTCAAACTGTCAAAAGCCAATACCCGATATTATTACCATGAAGAACCCCGGCTTGAAAAAACCAGTCCGGAATCAGATGACAACCTTCCCTTTGATGTCACCCTTGAGCTTGGCAAACCCCTTGCCAGGGCTAAAAACATAAAAGAAGTGCTTGATATTGTCATGTATCAGGTGGGATGTATTTTCCAGCCCCTGCACTGGTCAATCATATTAAAAAATGCAAAAACTTCGGACATGGTTTTTTCAGTAGTTGTCGGTGAAAACAAGGAAAAACTTCAGGGAGCCATATTGCCCAAAGGGGAAGGCATTGCCGGATATATCATGGAAACCGGGGAATCGGTGATCATTGAAGATGTAACCAAAGACAAACGGTTCAGCAACCGGGTGGATAAATACTCAGGGTTTACCACCCAGTCTATCATCGGCACCCCCCTTAAAACAGAAGACAAGGTTTTCGGTGTCATAGAACTGATCAACCGGATCAACAATGACTGCTTTTCCAGCCAGGATTTGAAGATCCTGTCCTCCATCGCTGAATATGCTGCCATCGCCATTGAACGATCGTACTATAATCAGGCATTGGCAACCCTTGCGACAAAAGACACGCTTACAGGACTCAAAAACAAATGGAGCTTTGATAAAGCCGTCAGCAACAAGGATGATGTTCTCAAACGATTTGGAACTGTTTTTTCCATGCTGATTATTGAGGTGGATCAATACACAAAAGTTCTTGAAGACAATGGAAACGGCGCATGCGATGAAATCATCAAGGATCTTGCAGATGTACTGAGCCGGACCAAACGGCATAAAGATGAAATTTTCAGATATGGCGAGGATACGTTCATCATATTATTACCCCTGACCTATTCAGATGGTGCCAAGGAGGCCAGACACAGAATTTTAAAAGCATATGCCATTGAGGCCACCCAGCAGAATAAGACCCCGGCCAGAATCACCATCACTGCCCATACCATAAATCCCGGGGAAATCACCCAGATGAAACAGATGGTGAAAACCCGGCTGGCAAAATCAACTTCTCAGGAAGAAGATGAAGACACGGCCGGCGAAATCCAGGATCATCTTCAACCGCTTGTGGCAGAACAATACAAAACAAAAGCCGAGCCGATAGAAGACAAAACCGTTGTCGGAAAAACCGTTTCTCTGGGCGGAGAATTTGTCCGGCTCAAAACCCGGGAATCCGGTCACATGCAGATAGAAAAACTGTCCTTATCCTTTATCGGCTTCAGAATATCCAAATCTCACCGCATACAGGTCAATGATTTTCTGGATATCCAGTTCCCGTTAAATGATATCAATAAATCCCTTATTCAAAGACGGGTTGTGGTAAGAGAAATCAAAGGCAATTATATCTTTGCTGATTTCTATAATCCTCCGCCATATGCAAAACAACTGGGATTTTTTCTGATGAGTTGAACGCTTACCGCACAACTATCTATTTGTGTGAAAAAATTGTCATATTATTAAGTGTTTTTTTTTCACATTTAAAAACCAAAAAAAATAGTTTAAAAAAATATCCATCAAAATTAAACGCTTACTGTCAAATGAGATTCATTAGCATGGTTCTTGCTTTATGCTGACTATGACATAAAGGGAAAATACATACTGAATTGGAGGCTTTACCCGCTTTCTTCACAGAAAGCGGGTGGAATATACATGTAACAAAAAGGAGAAAAGAGATGAGGCTAAAGTTTTTAGCAGGTTTTTTAATGATTTGCACTGCTCTGTTTTTAGGCACACCGGCAATGGCTGGATTTTCGCATGTTGTAACCTTTGGTGACAGCATCTCTGACAATGGCGCACCGGGTTACCCGGACTTTTATGGCAATCAAATTTACACAAACGGGACTCCATGGGCAGATCAATTGGCAGCAAAACATGGAGCAGAGATATTTAATGTTGCCATTGGCGGTGCCACAACCGGCATTGGAAACCTTGCTAATCTAACAGCTTACGGACTTCTCTGGCAGGTGGATTCGGATCAGACTCTCATTCGGGATACCATTGGAGGCATGCCCATGAACACCACCCTGTTCACCGTATGGGCCGGGGCCAATGATTACAACATGGCAAATTATGGTACCCAGTATGCCGCTTTTACTGGTGGTGGCGGGAATCCGGCAGATTTTAAATATGATACAAGCTGGAATTCTCTGGATGCAGGAACCCAGATGTATGTTGCAAATGCAGCTGTTGCCAACATTATGACTGCAATCAATACTATGATTAATGACATGGGCGCGCTTCACATTCTAGTGCCCAATATCATGGATCTGACCCCGGACGGCTATTTCACAGACACATACAATGCACAGCTTGCTGCCGAACTGTCTGCCATCAGTGGTGTTACAATTTATGATGTGGATATGCACCAATTATTTATTGACCTGTTTGGCGAGACTTATGACTCTGCTAACGAAGATCACGTGGCTGCGGCCATGGCTGCCGGACTTATCTGGATAGATGGATATCATCCCGGGCCTGTGACCCATGATGCAATGGCGAATGCTGCATATGCTGCAACCGTTCCGGTTCCGGGGACTATGCTGTTAATGATTTTCGGTCTGGTCACAATCACTGGAATCCGCAGAAAAAACCCAGCTTGATTTTTATATAAAAACGAACAGTCATTAAAATTAAAAAATAGCATCCCATAAAAAACAAGCCAGGAAAACCCGACAGCAAAGCTGCTAAAAAATTCCTGGCTTGTTTTATTTTCAGACAGTGCGTCTGACCGCTGTTGCTTTTTTATAAAATATTAAGACGCTGTCTTCACCCCTTTATTCTTCAACACTGCATGCGCTGCTGCAAGCCGTGCTACAGGCACCCGGAAGGGAGAACAGGAAACATAATTCAGACCCAGCTCATGGCATATTGCAATGGATTCAGGATCCCCCCCGTGCTCACCGCAGATACCACACTCAAGATCTCCATTTGTCTGACGTCCTTTGGTCACAGCGATGCGCATAAGCTGCCCCACACCATCACGATCCAGAGTGGCAAATGGATTATTCGGCAAAATCCCTTTATCAATATAATTCAAAAGGAATCCTGATTCTGCATCATCCCTTGAAATCCCATACGTTGTCTGGGTTAAATCATTGGTGCCAAAAGAAAAAAACTGGGCATATTCTGCAATCTGATCTGCTGTGAGCGCAGCTCTGGGCAACTCGATCATTGTACCGAATTTATATTCAATGTCATTTCCCTGTTCTTTCATGACCTTGTGCGCCTCAAGTTCCAGAACCTCACGCTGCAGCTTAAGTTCATTGGCATGACTGGTCAGTGGAATCATTATTTTCGGAAACACCCTGATACCTTCACGGGCCACTTCACAGGCAGCCTCAAAAATCGCCCGCACCTGCATGGTAGTCAATTCAGGTATCTGAATGCCGAGACGAACCCCGCGCAAGCCCAGCATGGGATTTTGCTCACGCAACCGCTCAGCCTGAAGCCGAATCCGGTCCTTGACCTGAATCTGCCGCAGCAGATTGTCCACCTCATGCATATTGGGCGCATGTTTTATCTGCAGTTTGAGATCAGCCAGTTCGTCGAGCAATTCCATCAGATCCGGGAGAAACTCATGTAACGGCGGGTCAATTAACCGGATAATAACCGGCAGACCGTCCATTTCCCTGAATAATCCTGCAAAATCCTCCCTCTGGTAAGGAAGCAGCGCTTTAAGCGCCTGCCGTCGATCATAGGGCAATTGGGCCATGATCATTTTCTGGACATGGGGCAGGCGCTCGCTCTCAAAAAACATATGTTCCGAACGACACAGGCCGATCCCTTGAGCCCCATATTCCCTTGCACGCCGGGCATCTTTGGGATAGTCAGCATTGGCCCAGACTCCCAGAGTCCGAATCTCATCTGCCCATCCCAGCAGTTTTATCAGCCAGGGGTCCTTGATATCCGGATCCATGGTTTGAAGCTGGCCAAGAAAAACTTCGCCGGTATTTCCGTCCAGAGACAGCCAGTCACCCTCCTGAATGACAAGCTCCCCGACTGTCATACACCGCTTGACCAGATTGATATGCATTGTCTCCACCCCGACCACCGCAGGCTTGCCGAACTGCCTGGCCACCAGGGCAGCATGACTTGTCCGCCCGCCCCGGGTGGTAAGGATGCCATTGGCCGCCAGCATGCCATGCACATCATCGGGTTTGGTCTCCGGCCGGACCATCAGTACCTTTCTGCCCTGCTCCCTGGCCCAGGTCTCCGCCAGATCCGCTTCAAAAACCACTTTACCCACAGCTGCGCCCGGTGATACATTCAAGCCTTTGGCCAGCACTTTGCCTGTGGCACGGGCTTCTGCAACAGCCTTGTTATCAAACTGGGGATGCAAAAAGAAATCGATCTGATCCGGAGACACCCGTCCGACTGCTTCTTCCCGGGTAATAAGACCCTCTTCCACCAGATCCACGGCAATACGCACGGCAGCCTGGGCTGTGCGTTTGCCATCACGGGTCTGAAGCATCCAGAGTTTACCCTTTTCAATGGTAAACTCCATATCCTGCATATCCCGGTAGTGTGTCTCCAGTTTCTGGGCAATCTGAACAAGGGCTTTATAATCTTCCGGCATTTCAACAGCCATTTGATCAATATCTGTGGTCATTCGAATACCGGCCACCACATCCTCACCCTGGGCATTGATCAGATAATCCCCTTCCAGCCTGGGCTCACCCGTTGCGCCATTTCGTGTCATGGCCACACCCGTGGCACTGTCTTTGCCCATGTTACCAAATACCATGGTAACAATATTCACAGCTGTCCCCAGATCATGGGCAATACCCGCTGCATTGCGATAATCCATGGCTCTTTTCCCGTTCCAGCTCTTAAAAACCGCCTCTGTTGCCATTTTGAGCTGTTCCACCGGGTCCTGGGGAAAATCAACCTGGGTATGACTGCGGAAAATCCTCATGAATCGAGTGGTAAGCGTTTCCCATTGATCCGCATTTAATTCAGTATCTGATATAACACCTGCTTCTTTTTTCATACGTTCGATAGCAGATTCAAACGCCTCGTCAGGAATCCCCATAACCACTGAACCAAACATTTGAACCAGCCGTCGATAGGCATCATAAACAAATCTGGGATCTTTTGTCTGAGCCACCATGGCCTGTGCGGTTTCATCATTCAATCCGATATTCAATACCGTATCCATCATACCGGGCATGGAAAACTTTGCGCCTGAACGACATGAGACCAGCAAGGGGTTGACAGTGTCACCAAACACTTTTCCTGTCTCTTTTTCGATGGCCATCAATGCTTTGAGCTCTTCATCCCACATATTGTCCGGGAATACGCCTCCACCTGCCAAATATGCATTGCATGCTTCAGTTGTCACAGTAAAACCTGGCGGCACAGGTACACCCAGACGGTGCATGTCTGCCAGATTGGCCCCCTTGCCGCCAAACAGTGCGCGCAATGCATCCCAGTCATCATTGACGTAAGCCATGGCATCATTTAACTCATCAAACAAATAAACCCATTTTCTGGTAGTCATTACATTGCTCCTTAACCATAAAAAATAATCATTGTAACGATCGCCCCTGTTCTACCCTGAAAGAGAACAAAAATCGTCAATCATAGCCATACACCATATGCCGGATCGCATCTGATTTTAGAACATCTGTACCATCTTCCTGATTTTTCCGGACTGAACTGCCTCAAAAAATTCTTCGCCCAGCCTGCGGCTGTGTTCAACTGCTTTTTTCCAATGCATCATACGCTCCCGGTCTTTACCTTTAAACAGATAAAAATCCTTCCGGTCCGGGATTTTTCCCAGTGGCAGCGACTGGACAAAATTCCTGGATGGCGCAACCAGTATCACATTTTTCATATGATCCGGACGGGGTTTTCGATTCATTCTTTTATCAAACCATCCCGGCGTGACAGTCTCATAAAAATGCGGATACAGAACAAATTGATCTGTATCATCGGGCAGAAAAGGAATATCCAGATGATAATCGATGATTCCGCCATCCCTGAAAACTCCCGGCACGCCGGATATATTCGAAACTTTCGGCATGGCAACAGGAATTGAGCCGGAAGACAATAACGCTGCCTTGAAATTCTCCCGGTTTAAAGTATGAATCTTCATGGGAAATTCATCCATTCCGGAAAACGGTGGCAGGCTGCCTGGAGAACAGAACAATGCTCTGTCGAAAAAAAACTTTAATCCTTTCCGGCTCATCAGATTTACCCCGGCAGCCAAACCCAAGGCAATATACTGAAGCAGCAGATGATCACTTTTTAACATACCCTTGCACTGATTGGACAAAAAGCTGATCCGCATGAACGGATGATTTAATATCTCATCAATTTGTCTGTCATCAATATAGCTGTCTATGATTTTCCAAGTGCCCTGCAGAATCTGTGCTTTGGAAGGTCGCAATGCATACTGCTGTAAAATATATTCTCGCTCCAGGGTGTCAATGGCCCTTATGGGATCTTTTTGACAAAACGCTGCCATCCTGAAAGCCCCGATGGATGTTCCCAGAAGATACAGGGGGTCTTTGCGGCCGGCAAACATCGACATCAATACTCTGTCAATCCCTGTCAATACAAGAAATTTTGCAGAACCTGAGGCACCTGCAAGCACTTTGACCCGTGAAATATCCAGCCCTTCATCCTGAATGATTTTTATGGCACTGGAACCGGCCCGTATGGAAATATTATCAAACATGGCCACTCATACCAAATAATCATGCAGGGGTCAACGGAACTGTAAGGCTCAAAGCTATGGAAACCAGTAAAAAGAAGATGGAAATGTTTATGGATAAAACATATTTTAACGAAATGACGCTATGTCCGCTTGTCAAATATATACCCGTGCTATATACTTCATATATAGCAAATTGAATATGGGAGATTAAGTTATGGATGTAGGAACCGTCTTTGTAAATAATAGAACCCAAGCGGTAAGATTGCCTGTTGACAGCAGGTTCCCTGAAAATGTAAAAAAAGTTGCTGTACGTGTTATCGGCAAAGACCGTATACTTTCACCAGTAGAAAATACATGGGATAGCTTTTTTCTTTCTGAAGATGGGGTGTCTGATGATTTTATGATGGAACGTGCTTCACAACAACACTCTGAAAGGGAATCTTTTTGATGTTAAAATATATGTTGGACACCAATATTGTTATTTATGTGATCAAGCGTCGTCCAATTGAAGTATTAGACATCTTTAACGCCCATGCAGGGCAGATGTGCATCAGTTCAATCACGCTGGCAGAATTATTACATGGTGTTGAAAAAAGCGCTATGGCATCTCACAACCTGCGCAAGGTTGAGGACTTTGTATCCCGTCTGGAGGTCCTGCCCTATGACGATAATGCTGCTGCCCATTATGGAAACGTGAGAACGGATTTAGAAAAGAAAGGCATTTCTATAGGGGGCAATGATTTACACATTGCCGGGCATGCCAGAAGTAAATCTTTAATCCTTGTCACCAACAACATGCGTGAATTTGTGAGCGTCGAGGGTTTGCGGTTGGAAAACTGGATTGAAACAAAATAAGAATGGGAGCCTGAAATATTATGGATATCAAAATAAAATATTGTTCTGTCTGAAATTACAAACCAAGAGCTGCCGGTCTGGCAGACCTCCTTAAAGATGAACTTCATGCAGACTGTGAGCTGATTCCCGGATCAAAGGGGATATATGATGTCATTGTGGATGATAAAATGATTTTTTCAAAGCATCAGGCAAACCGGTTTCCTGAAAATGAGGAAATCCTGTCTTTAATCAAATCATAAAAAGAGCCCTGAACTGACAAAGGCTGCTTTTTTAAAGCAGCCTTTGTCAGAAAAGGAAAAAAAGATGAAAAAACTAAATCTTTTTATATGTTGATAATTAGTATAGCAATTGATGTGCCAAACCAGGGCAACCCTTCCCTATTAAAATCATAACATCTTCATTTAAAAGCATATTTATATTTTTTCTTTCTTTTTTTTTCACAACCATCCCCACTGAACTGCCTTGAATCTGTCAAAAAAGTTCAAAATTTTGAACCATAAAACACCCAAAAAAATTGTCTTTTATCACAAGCCAATGAAATAACTACTAAAATGATAATTTAAGAGGATGTTCAAAAAAATAAACCTGCAGACAGTGTGCCAAAAACACATCCTCTGCAGGTTCATCAAACCCCTTAATACCGGTAATGGTTGGATTTAAAAGGCCCGTTAACCGGAATCCCCAGATAATCCGACTGTTCCTGGGTCAATTTTGTCAGGGTGACAGACAGATTCTTCAAATGCAGTCTGGCAACCTCTTCATCCAGTTCTTTGGGTAGAGTATACACATCAATGGCCAGATCTTCTTTTGCCAGTTTGATCTGGGCAAGCGTCTGATTTGAAAAGCTGTTACTCATCACAAAACTGGGGTGACCTGTTGCACATCCCAGATTCACCAGGCGCCCCTCTGCAAGAACAATGACAGACCGGCCGGACTCCAGTATCCATTTATCCACCTGGGGTTTAATGTTAAGCTTGACCGCTTTTGGATGATTATACAGATAACTCATTTCAATCTCATTATCAAAATGCCCGATATTGCAGATAATGGATTCATCTTTCATCTGCTCAATATGTTTTCCGGTGATCACATGATAATTACCAGTGGCAGTAACAAAGATATCCCCATGCACAACAGCCTCTTCCATGGTTACTACGCGAAAGCCTTCCATGGCCGCCTGAAGCGCACAGATCGGATCAATTTCCGTCACCCATACAATAGCGCCATAGCCTCGCATGGATGCAGCACAGCCTTTGCCCACATCACCATATCCTGCAATAATAACGGTTTTTCCCGCCAGCATGACATCGGTTGCCCGTTTAATACCGTCTGCAAGCGATTCTCTGCATCCGTACAGATTATCAAACTTGGACTTGGTTACAGAATCATTCACATTAATCGCCGGAAACAGCAGTTCGTTTTTCTGGGCAAGCTGATAAAGCCTGTGAACACCGGTTGTGGTCTCTTCTGAAACACCGCGGATATTTTTGGCAATCTGCGTCCATCTGGCCGGATTTTGCGCATAAGACACTTGCAGGCGAGCCATCAGACATCTTTCATCAACGCTGTGGGTCGGCAGCTCAAGCAGTGACGGATTTTTTTCCACCTTCACCCCCTGATGAACGAATAAGGTCGCGTCACCACCATCATCAACAATCAGATCCGGTCCTGAACCATCCGGCCAGATCAATGCCTGTTCCGTGCACCACCAGAACTCCTCAAGGGTTTCACCTTTCCAGGCAAAAACAGCAGCACTGCCTTTTTCTGCAATTGCAGCGGCTGCATGATCCTGGGTTGAAAAAATATTACAGGTGGCCCACCGGATATCGGCGCCCAGTTCATAGAGAGTGTCAATGAGCATTGCAGTCTGAATGGTCATATGAAGACTGCCCATAATCTTCATGCCCTTGAGCGGTTTTTCAGGACCATATTTTTCCCGAATGGCCATCAGGCCCGGCATTTCCTTTTCTGAAAGCTGCATATCCTTATGCCCTTCTTCTGCAAGGGAAATATTTTTTACCTTATACTTCAAGGAAAGATCAAGATCGATGTACGAAGATGCTTTAATGGATTCTGACATGTAAAAACTCCTTTAATTTTATTTTTTCAAGAACTATATCAAAATATGTTGATATGTTGTTTTCTTGACAAGATACTGTTTTCCCGGTTTAATGTCAATAAAAAAAGCTGCCCGGGCGTGTAATATTACACGCCCGGGCAGCTTTTAACCTAAAAACAAAACAATATGAAACTTAAATTCCGGCCAGTCCTCTTATCTGGTCAGCCCTGTCAGTTCTCTCCCAGTAGAAATCCGGATCTTTTCTTCCAAAATGTCCATAAGCAGATGTTTTTCGATAGATCGGACGAAGAAGGTCAAGTGTTTTAATGATTCCGGCAGGTTTCAGGTCAAACACTTCCCTAACAATTTGAACAGCTTTTGCTTCTGAAATTTTACCGGTCCCCATAAAATCCACCAGAAGTGATACCGGCTCTGCAACGCCAATAGCATAAGCCACCTGCACTTCACATTTATCCGCGATACCGGAAGCAACCAGATTCTTTGCCACATAACGGCCCATATAGGATGCACTTCTGTCTACCTTTGAAGGATCTTTTCCGGAAAAGCAACCACCGCCATGACTTCCCTGACCGCCATATGTATCCACAATAATTTTCCTGCCCGTAACACCGCAGTCGCCCATGGGGCCGCCCACAACAAAACGGCCGGTGGGGTTGATAAAAAACTTGGTATCCCCGTCCATCATGCCTTCCGGGATCACTTTTTTAATGACTTCTTTAATAATGGCTGTTTTTAAATCATCATAAGACACGTCCGGAGAATGCTGACTGGAAACCACCACAGTATCCACTCTGGAAGGTTTTCCATTCACATACTCAATGGTCACCTGGGATTTGCCATCCGGCCTTAAAAAATCCAGGGCACCATTTTTACGGACCTGGGCCAGACGTTTGGTCAGATTATGTGCATAAACAATGGGCATGGGCATCAATTCTGAAGTCTCGTTTGTTGCAAAGCCGAACATCAGTCCCTGATCGCCTGCCCCCTGTTCCTTAAAAAGGCCTGCACCTTCATCAACCCCCTGGGAAATATCCGGTGACTGCTGATCAATACTGGTAATCACTGAACAGGTCTGCCAGTCAAATCCCATGCTGGATGAATTATACCCGATATCCTTGATTGTATTTCTGACCACCTGGGGGATATCCACATAACAATCTGTGGTAATTTCTCCTGCAACCATTGCAAGTCCTGTTGTAACAAGCGTTTCACAGGCAACCCTGCATTTTTTATCTTCAGCCATGATGGCATCCAGAATACTGTCTGAAATTGCATCTGCTACTTTATCAGGGTGTCCCTCGGTCACAGACTCGGATGTAAACATGAAAGATTGTTTTTCTGACATTCGTTCAGCTCCTTTATTTTATTCAAATAATTATACTAAAGACTTCATCTTTTTATTCATTTCAAGGCTTCATTAATATGTCTTTATTTTTATTTTGTCAATAATGCGCTCCGGGTCTGAAAAATTAATTCACTATTCGTTAAAAAAAACAAAATGCTTGACAAAATGAGTATATTTTTTATTGTCTGGGCACGGTTAGATTATTATTTTTGACTTTTTAACACAATTCAGGAAAACACATGTCTCAACATACTCGTACAAAAATCACAGGCATTGGAAATACACTGGTTGATATTCTGATTAACGAAAGTGATCAATTTCTTATCGATCTTGGGAAAAAAAAAGGCGGCATGACACTGGTGGAACATGAAGACATTGTCACCATTCTTTCAAAAACACAAAACACACCGGCAGTTGTCCCCGGTGGCGCTGCCTGCAACACCATCGTAGGCGTGGCCAACCTTGGCGGAAAAGCCAGGTTTATCGGCTGCAAAGGGGATGATGACAATGGCCGTCTGTTTGAAAAAGAACTAAACAGACTCCAAATTGAACCGGTTATTTCAACGGGAAGTTTTCCCACCGGCAATGTCCTGTCCGTCATTACACCGGATGCACAGCGTTCCATGTTCACCTTTTTAGGCGCCTCAGCCCAGCTTGATCCTGAAACCATTACACCGGATATGTTCCAGGATTGCGCCATCGCTGTCATAGAAGGCTATCTTCTGTTCAACCCGGATTTGATGATGGCGTCATTAAAATCGGCCAAAGCGGCAGGGGCCTTAATTGCTCTTGACCTGGCAAGTTTTGAAGTGGTCAATGCCTCCAGACATATCCTTGAGGATATCATTCAACACTATGTTGACATCCTGATCGCCAACGAAGATGAAGCCTTTGCCTACACCGGGCACAGGGACGAGCAAAAAGCCCTTGAAAAACTGTCTGAACATGTCAAGTATGCAGTTTTAAAACTCGGTGCAAACGGCAGTTATGTCTCACATCAAAACAGTATTACCCGAATCCCCGCTCAACTGGGCAATGCGCCTGTGGACACCACTGGTGCCGGGGATTTATGGGCAGCGGGTTTTCTGTTCGGCCTTGCCAGTGGATTCAGCATGGAAAAATGCGGAAAAATTGCATCTGCCTGCGGCTATGAAGTCTGCCAGGTGATCGGTGCCCAGATTCCCCAGGCCGGATGGGAAAGAATACGAAAACTCTTGAGCTGAACCTGAAACAGTCAGACCAGAATCGTTCAGGATTTATAAAGTTTGACAAGGGTTTGGGGCTTAACCCCCAGAAAAAAGAAGGTTAACAGCGTCCAGTTTCTTAAGGTACAATACAAAAGGCCTTCTTTTTTCCAGCGCCTTGCAGAGGTGATCACCGGAAGGTCCAAGATCTGAATCCGGCCCTTGTTTTTTTTTAATTTTCTCATCAGATCAACATCTTCCATGATAGGAATGGGTGAATACTGCCCCACCTTAAAAAAGAAGTTTTTTTCGATAAAAATGGCCTGATCCCCATAAGGGATACGGGTGATGCGCGATCTTAAGGATGCTGATTTTTCAATCATCCGAAACAGACGGCCGGGTGAATCAATGGAAAGATCAAATGCGCCGGCCTTGATAGTGCTTTGCGCCATGGTCTTGTGTATGGCAGTCAGGGCACCCATCGGCAAAACAGTATCACAGTGCAAAAACAGCAATACCTTGCCGGAAGCTGCCCCGGCACCGGCATTCATCTGGGTTCCTCTGCCGGCAGAAGCGTTAAGTTGGATCACCTTTTTATTTTTAATCCGGCCAAGGGTTGTCGCATCCGCGTGCCCGTCCACCACAATGATTTCAATACTGCCGTAAAACTTCTGGGCAAAAACAGCGTCAATGGCCCTGTTTATATTCCTTTCTTCATTCAGGACAGGGATAATAACAGAAATATCCATGCTCATAATTGCTCAAGCAGTTTTCGAGTGTGCCAACCGATACTGCCCCCGTTCTTACATCTCAATGCCAGTGCCTTTAGATCCTCAAGCGTATCAATATCATCAAGTTTTGGCAAAAAACCGCAGGTAATGCCCTGCTGATTCATTCCGGCAATTGTCCGGGACAACACCTGTTGTGTTGACCATTCAATGCCATCAAATACGGATTTTGAAAATCCTGATTTCCGGAACCCGATCAGGTAATATCCGCCATCTGTTGCAGGCCCGATAACAGCGGCATTTTTTTCAAGCATATCAAATGCGTTAAAAATAAGATCCGCGTTTATTTCAGGAATATCTGTGCCGATCAGCACAGCCTGTTCACACCCCTGATCAAATACAGTGTTAAAGGCATTGGCCATCCTGTCTCCAAGATGATCCCCCTGCTGACAATAAAAATACACCTCACGCCCGATCAGGTTTTCCAGAACTTTTTTTTCCTCATCTGTTTTCTCCATCAGCGGCCAGACAAAAAAAAAGGTGTTTCTGACAGATCGCAGTTTTTCCACAAGATCTGAAACAAAGGCTTTATACAGTTCAAACACAAAATCCTTGTTCAGATCTCTGGAAAGCCGGGTTTTCACCTTTCCTTTTTCAGGAAATTTTAAAAATACAATCAGTGCGGTTTCAGTCATCAAAGGCGACTTTATACACATCTTTGTATTTACTGGCAAAATGAAATTCAATGCCTTCTTTAATATGATCCGGCAGTTTTTTAAACTCAGGCATACATCCTTGCGGTAAAATAATCTGTTTAATTTTCATTCGCCGGGCCGCAATAATTTTTTCCCTGATTCCGCCTACCGGCAACACTTCTCCGGTCAAGGTGATCTCCCCTGTCATGGCAAGCAAAGGTTTGATTTTCTTTTTTGCCGCAAGGGAAATAATGGCCGTGGTAATCGTTACTCCGGCACTGGGCCCGTCCTTGGGGGTTGCCCCTTCGGGAACATGAATATGGATAAATGCCTTGTCAAAATATTTTTTTCCAATTTTAAACTGTCCCAGGTTGGCACGCACATAACTGTATGCAATGGATGCCGACTCCTGCATGACATCCCCGAGCTTTCCGGTCAGTTTAATCCCCGGAGTTTTATCATGCACACGAACCGCTTCTATGGGAAGCGTTGCTCCTCCCATCTGTGTCCAGGCAAGACCTGTTACAACGCCCACACCGGACAACTGTTTTTCGCCCATAAAAACCGGAGGCCCTAAAAGATCTTCAAGGGACTTGATATTGATCTGAATTTTTTCTTTTTTTTCTTTTAATATTTTTACAATGCTTTTGCGGATAATCTTGTTCAGCAGCTTTTCAAGCCCTCTTACCCCGGCCTCTCTGGCATAGCCCTCTATCAGATATCGGATAGTAGGATCTGTGATGGTAATAATCTTGGAGGTCAGATTATTTCTTTTTAAAAGTCTGGGCCACAGATGCTTTCTGGCAATTTCCATTTTTTCCTGGGTAATATACCCGGACAGATTTATCCGGTCCATACGATCCAGCAGCGGCCCTGGAATGGTATCCAGCTGATTTGCAGTACAGATAAACAGCACCTTGGACAGATCCATGCGCAAATCCAGATAATGATCCAGAAATTCTGAATTCTGCTCCGGGTCAAGAACCTCAAGCAGCGCCGATGCCGGATCCCCCTGATAGGACATCCCGATCTTGTCCACCTCATCCAGCATGATCACCGGATTGGACACCTGGGTATCTTTCAATGCCTGGACCAGCTTGCCGGGCAAAGCCCCCACATAGGTTCTCCTGTGGCCTTTGATCTCGGCCTCATCCCTCATCCCGCCAAGGCTGAACCGGTAAAATTTTCGACCAAGGGCCTGGGCAATGGATTTTCCAATGGATGTCTTTCCCACACCCGGCGGGCCGACAAATAATATAATCGAGCCTGAAATATCCTTTTTATAGATACCTGCGGCAAAAAACTCAATAATGCGTTCCTTTACATCGGACAGGCCTGCATGATCCCGATCCAGCACTTCTTCAGCCCGTTTTATATCAATATTATCCTCAGAATAAATTCCCCAGGGAAATGAAACAATCCAGTCCAGATAATTACGGGTCACGCCATACTCAGAAGATCCGGTTTCAAGCAGTGATAATTTTTCAATTTCTTCTTTGAATTTTTTGCGCACATGTTCCGGCGGATTCAGTTTTTCAAATTTTTCCTTGAATTTGTCCACATCCAGGGTTTTATCATCCTTCTGCAGACCCAGTTCCTTCTGAATGGCTTTCAACTGCTCCTTTAAAAAGAATTTGCGCTTATTGTCATCCACCTGGGTATTGATATCCTGCCGAATCTTGGTTTGCAGCTTTGCAATCTCGATCTCTTTTTGCAGCAGCATCATTACCTTTTTCATCCGGTCAATAACCCGTTCAAATTCCAGAATTTCCTGGAGATCATCTCCGGAGGCCGTTGTAATACCGGCTGCAAAATCGGTCAAAGGAGACGGCTGATCCGGGCTGAACATCCCCAGATATTGCTTGAGCTCTTCAGAATATAAAGGATTTAAAGACAGCAGCTGCTTGATGGAACTGATAATCGCAATTGCATATGCTTTTAATTCATCTTCGTTCTCCTCCATCTTTTTAAAATATTCCACCTGGACAACAAAAGGCGGTTTATTGGAAATAAACCGCTTGATTCTGAACCGTTCAAGCCCCTGGGCGATGAACTGGATATTCCCCTGAATATCGACAATATTCATCATCCTTACCACACAGCCCACTTTTGGAAAATCTTCCTTATATACATATTTGCCTTTCACTTCCTTGAAATATGCAAGCCCCAGAAGATTCTTTGAATCCTTTGATGCTTTTAAAAGCGTTTCCTCCCATCTTTCCTTACTGACCATTAACGGCTGCACCTGGGCTGGCAGATGGGGGCGACCGGTGATGGGAATAATATATAAAATATCCGGTTTTGCGGATTGCTGAACCAGTTGGCTTTCAGGTTTCTGCGTTTCTTCTTCTACGACTTCAGGCGTAATGGGTTTGTTATCATCATCTGTCATAAACCACCTCATAAGAAAATTGAACAACATTTTATTCAAAATAATACCAATACTATAATATCAGATATCAGCTTTCAACCTTAAAAAAGATCTTCCGTAAACTGAAAATTCGATTTAACCGCCTTGAAACAAAGCATTTAGACCATTTCCATGCTGTCTTATCCATGTTTTTAGCACCTAACTTTTAATATCTTGCTGAAACAAAGTAAGAATTCCCAGCATTATCGTTTGACATCGCACAAAATCAAATATAAACATATAATGACTAAAATAAAGGATCAACGACATGAATAAAAATGAACCCTTATCACAAAGCCTTGAAGATTACCTGGAAATCATTCTGGAACTTCAGACCCAGAAAACAGTGGCAAGATCCAAAGACATTGCTGAAAAAATGGATATCAAACGCGGGTCCGTGACAGGGATGCTTAAAAAACTGGCAAAAAGCAAACTGATCAATTATGAACCCTACGGATATGTCACCTTAACGCCGGAAGGCAAAAAAATTGCCGTGGAGATAGAACACCGTCATATTTTTTTAAAGGATTTTTTCTTCCGGATTTTAAAAGTTGATGAAGCAACGGCTGATCAGACCGCCTGCCAGATGGAGCACACCATGGATACCAGGACGTTTAAAAAATTCAAGGACTTTGTACGAACCCTTGATACCTGCCCCAACTGCAGCCCGGATAAAAACCGATGATCTGTGCCCCCCCCTGTCTCCGGTTCAAACTTCTTCTTTTGCAACAAAGATATAGGTAATATCCCGGATGACCATATACAGTGCCGGCACAAACAAAAGTGTCAGAACCGTTGCTGCCATCAGTCCAAAACTGATACTCACGGCCATGGGAATCAGAAACTGGGCCTGAAAGCTGGTTTCCAGAAGCAACGGAAAAAGTCCTGCAATTGTTGTAACAGACGTCAAAAGCACAGCCCGGAACCTGTCCTGTCCGGCAGTGATTACCGAATCAAAGGCGTCCTTCCCTCCCCTGATTTTTGAGTTGATAAAATCAATCAGAATCAAGGAATCATTTACCACAATCCCGGACAAGGCCACGGTTCCAAAAATTGAAAACATGGTAAATTCAAGCCCCATCAGAAAGTGTCCGGCAATGGCTCCGATCAGCCCGAAGGGGATCGCCGTCATGATAATGACCGGCTGGATATAGGATTTAAATTGGCTGGCCAGCAATACAAAAATCAGCATCAGCGCCATGGAAAATCCGATTTTCAGATCCGACAGAAGGTCTTTGGTACGTTTTGCCTGGCCCTCCAGATCATAACTCACCCCGGGATATCTTGCCATCAGGTCGTCCAGATACCCCGTTTTCAGGCTCGTGACAATTTTCTGGGCATTGGCAACGGTTTCATCAAGATCGGAGATCACGGTGATTACCCGCTTTCTGTCCACCCGCTGAATGGTTGAATACCCCTGCCTGATTTCAATGTCTGCCACCTGATTCAGCGGAATCTGCCGACCGTCCCGGGTTCTGATACGCAAATGCTCTATGCTGCCTTCGGATTCTCTTTCTTCCTGGGAATACCGGACCATGACCTTGATATCGTCCCTGCCTCTTTGAATCGTCAGCACTTCATCCCCGTAATACGCCTGCCGGATCTGAAGGGCAATGTCCGCCATGGTGATGCCCAGGGATTTGGCCCCTTTTTTAATATAAATCTGCTTTTCCATTTTCCCGGGCCGGAAATTATCTGTGATATCAAAGGTTCCCGGATATTTGGCAATCTCATTTTTCAATTCACCCGCTGCCCGCTGAAGCGGGTCAAGATCTTCACCTGAGAGCTGAATCTCAATGGGATTTCCCTGGGGCCCTCCTCCGATAAGCGCAAACGTCAACTGCTCCACACCGATGATCTCTCCGGAGAATTCCCGCCATTTTGCAACAATTTCAGGACCTGTAACCCCCGGACGCATGGATGCCGGTACAACTTCAATAATCGCATGTCCGCAATGCCCGCCAAAAACCGGCGGTTTCCAGTCCCGTCTGGGAATTGTGCCCACACCGGAATACATATATGCAACAATATCTTTCCCATCTTCAACCTTGTCCCGGAAATGGTCATTGAGCGCCGTGGCACCCTTTTCAATTTTTTCTATGGATGTTTCAGTGGTATGAAACGGGGTGCCCAACGGGTACACCAGATCGCAATTAATCCAGTTGCTGTCTGTTTTCCCGAACAAAAGGAACGGAACATGCCCCCCTGCAATAAGTCCTATGCTGGCAACAAGAACAGCAAAGGCAATGGCCAGCGTGAAATACCGGTTTATCACACAATATTTTAAGGTCGGCGTATATACCTTTTGGATAAACCGATCCAGCAGCTTTTCTGTATTTCCCCTTAACCAGGCATGACCGTCAAGGATATCTTTTTTCAGCCATCCGAACCCGAACCCGAACACCCGCGATGCCAGCCCGGGATTTTCCGGGGGCGGTGAAAGGGAATGCTCCAGATGCGCCGGCAATATGACAAATGCTTCCACCAGTGATATGGCAAGGATACAGATGACTGCCTGGGGCAGAATAAAGACAAATTTACCCATGATGCCGGAAACAAACATGATGGGCGCAAAGGCCACAATGGTCGTAAACACGGCCATGATCACCGGCCCGCCAATCTGTTCCACACTGTCTATGACCGCATCTTTTGCAGACTTGCCTTCTTTATAATGGGTATATACATTTTCACCGACAATAATGGCATCATCCACAAGAATTCCCAGGGTCATGATAAAACCGAACAATGAAAGCATATTGATTGAGGCGCCAAAATAATCCAGAATCAGAAAAGCCCCCATAAATGAAATCGGAATTCCCGATGCCACCCAGAAAGACAGACCTAAGTTCAGAAACAACGCCAGAACAACAAAAACAAGGATGATCCCCTGAAGCCCGTTTTTGAGCAGCAGGTCAATTCTTTCCTGAACCAGTTCTGCCATATCAAACCAGTAATCCACATGGACACCCTGGGGAAAGGTGCCTTCACGGGTTTTCAAATACTGTTTGACCTCTTTTGATATGGTAATCGTGTCCTGGGTATCGGTCCTGCTGACAATCACAAGTGCTGTGGGTTTTCCGTTAAATCTGGATTTGAAATCCGCATCTTCAAACCCGTCTTTTACAATTGCCACATCTTTAAGCCGTATCACCGTGCCGTCTTCCCGGGTGACCACCGGAAGCTGCTCAAATTCCTCACCTGAATACAGTTTTCCTTTTGCCCGGACCAGAAATTCTCCACCCTGGGTTTTTATTTTTCCCCCGGGAAGATCAAGACTGCCTGTCCGGACAGCTGCTGCCACCTGATCAAAAGACAGATGAAACTTCCTCAGGTTTTGCTCTGAAATTTCTACGGAAATTTCATATTCCCGGACACCTCCCAGCGCAGCAAGGGAAATGGTCTCTTTTTCCACCAGGTCATCCCGGATTTTTTCAGCGGTATCCCGCAGGACCTTTTCATCTGCATCGCCATACACGGCAAGGTAAATGGTGGGATCTTCGCGTTTAATCTCCTCCACTTCAGGGTCTTCGGCTTCCTCTGGAAAAGAATCGATCAGATCAATCTCGCTTTTAACCTCATCGAGCTTTTCTCTGATATCCACACCGGTATTCAATTCCAGCACAACAGACCCCACCCCCTCATAGGAACTGGAGTACATGTTTTTTACATCATCAATTCCCTTGAGCTGCTCTTCAATCTTGACACAGATCCCCTCTTCCACTTCTTCGGGCGATGCACCGGGGTACGCAACGGTTACGGCAATCATATCCAGGGAAAACTGGGGGAAAATCTCCCGTCTCATGTTTAAAACCGTGTACAAGCCTGCAACAATGATAAATACCATAATCATATTAACAGACACTCTGTTATCAACAGACCATTTGCCAATTGCTTTCATGGTTTAGTTCCCATTTGTTTTAATGGTAAGTGCCATGCCTTCAACAGCACCGGGCAGCGGGGATGTGACAATTTTATCTCCGGGATTCAGGCCGTCAATAATGAAAACATCTTCATCTATTTTCCTGAGCACTGTCGCTTTTCGCATCGCAAGGCGGCTGTCTGCGATAACAAAAAGCAGATCACCGGGTTTGAGCAGATGTCTTGGCAGCACAAAAACCGTCTCATATTCAACCCCCTGAATACTGCATTTTACAAAGGCACCGGGTTTTAAATCAAAAACACCCGCATGTTCTGTGCCTTTTGTCTGGATTTCCAGTGTCAGCGGCAGTGTCCGGGTTTTTTCATCAATATTGGCCTTGAACCGGGCCAGCCTGGCCGGGTAAATATGACTGGATGAACCATCCCCCAGACCGGCCACGGTGACCTTTGCCAAAGGAGTCTGTCCTTTTTTCAAGACAGGGTCAATCCATTTCATATCCTCCAGAGGAATGCTGACATCCACATCCAGACTGTCTTTTTGATATATGCTGCCGATGATCTGGCCGGGATTCACATAATCGCCTGTTTCCATTGTTTTACTGAGCACCCACCCGTCAAAAGGAGAAGTGATCCGGGCCTTTTTCCAGGCCAGATCGGCTTTCTCGAAATTCACCCGGGCCATGGAAAGTGCAGCATTTTTTTGCTCCATCATGGGCTGGGTCATGATCATGCGGTTCTGAATGTTCTGAAATGCAATCCTTGACTGCAGATACTGCTGTTCAGCCTTGTCCAGCATTGTTCTGGACGCAAACTGATTTTTGCTCAACGCCGCAATTCTATCAAATTCCTTTTGGACCAGTTCCATATTGGCCCGGGAAAGCGCCAGATCTTTTTTCAGATTTTCAATATCCTTTTCCAGGCTTTCAATATCTGTTTTTGCCTGACGGACATTCACCTGGGCGGCCTGACGATCCAGTTCATAGGATCGCTGGTCAATGCGGATAAGAAGATCGCCTTTTTTAATCCGGCCGCCTTCAGCAAAAGAGGGATGAATATAATCAATTCTTCCGGGAACTTCTGCGGCAATTTTGATCTGTACCCGGGGAATGACGGTTCCAAACGCATCCACCGTCATCACTTTGGACACCGGCTCAACCGTTATCACATTGACTGCAGGGGGCGTTTTCGCAACATCCTTTTTTTCCGGCTTTTCCCGTGAAATTACCAGCACAAAAGCGATGGCTATACCGATTGCCACCACAATGACAACCCTTATAAACCGGATAAAAGCAGGAAGTTTATTTTTCATGTCAGATGAGGTTTCCATGACCGGCCAGATTCTCCTTGATAATTTTTCCATTGGATATATCACATCGTTGTTTTTTATCTGTATATAACAAGAAAATTAATTTGAGAAGGGATTAAAAGATTAGAAAATGTATCAATTACAAAAAATCGGTAAAAACTGTTTTTCGTTTTTACCGATTTTTTGTTTTTTATATGGCTTCCAGGTGCTTTATAAAATATTCCCGGCCCGAGACCATGGTGTTTTTATCACTGCCGCACCCGGGGCATTCATAGGAGGGTGTTTCTTTTATATTGACCGCATAGGACATCCCGCAGTCAGAACACTTTAACACCACCGGTGTCCTTTCAATCTTTAAGACAGCGCCGTCAGCAATCCCGCCTTTTGACAGATGATCAAAATACTGCTGCATCCAGATATCTTCCAGATCACTCATTTCTCCAACCTGGAGGTGAATGGCGACCACCCTGCTCACATTATTTTCAACTGCATGTCGTAATACAATTTTCAAAATGCTGTCAATCACCGGAAGTTCATGCATGGCCCTGCCCCCTGATATTATGCAAACTGACTGTAATCCACGCCACGTGCCGCAGCTCGTCTTTTGTACCAGTCTTTTTCATCCACAGGCGGCAGAACAATATCCTCTGCACTTTTACGCAAAAGAGAAATCGCCCCGGACGGACAGGTGGAAACGCAAAGACCGCAGCCGATGCATTTGTCTTCCAGCACCACATAGCTGTCCTCCTGTGCTTCAATGGCAAACACCTGACAGCGTTCATCTGCGCACACCCCGCAGCTGATACATCCGTCGGCATCAATCCGGGCGTAAAAATTTGAATTCACGGCCTTGGCGCCGCCGCCGAACTGATTCACCCCTCTTAAAACCCCGCAGCAGCAGCTGCAGCAGTTGCAGATAAAATTATGACCCGTTGCCGTATTACTGACCATATGGACCAGACCGGCCTCTTCGCTGATCTTAAGGACGTCATATGCTTCCTGTTTGGTAATCGGACGGGCTTTAAATGGATGGTTTTCAAAAAAATCAGGCACCGGCGCTATGGCCAGGCAAACTTCCATGGGCCGGTCACACCTTTCTCCGAGCAGTTCATGCTCTTTTTTACAGACACAGTCATTTACCGCAAAGGATACGCCTTTTTCAATAATGGCAGACACCTGTTCAAACGGCAGGGTCGCTTCAGTGCTGCTGATTTCCTGTTCAACCGGCACAATGGTCATCAACGGCACATCCCCTGTAAAAAACTCACGGCCGAAGGTTTCTTCATAGTCCTTGCACAGTTGCGCAAGCTCTTTGGTCAAGTGTTTAAGCTGGTACTCAAAGATTCCCACCACCCAGGGAATCATTTTATAGACACAGACCGTGCCGAAATCCACCCCGAAAATCTGCCCTTTGGCCCACATCTGTTTGAGGTGATCATCCAGCCCTTCAAGGGGACGGCCGGTTCTTTTGGCAATCTGCTCCGCTGTTTCAAAGGACAATCGCAAATCGCAGAACAGGTCTGCATCCTCAGGCGTAAAAATTTTTTCAAGCAGTTTTAATTCCACACCTGTTTCAGATGCCGGGAACCCATTGGGCAAGGTATCCAGAACATTGGCCAGTTTCTTGTAAATATTTTGTGTCATTTTTTCTCCTGTTTATTTCCAGATAATATGGGCGGGTTTTCTTTCCGGCACCCGGTAATATTTGACGGTTGGATATCCCAGAATCATCGGATAAAACTGGGTATGGGATTTGGGCAGTCCCACAAGTTCTTTCAAGGGTTCGTGCTGTTTGAGCGCCATGGTGATCAGCCCCAGCCAGCAGGTTCCCATTCCCTTTGCTGTTGCCATCAGCTCAAAATAGGACAGGGCGATTGTCAGATCCACCATTGCATTTGCATATTTTTCCGGCGCTGACGCAAAAACAAGACAGGGCGCATCCCGGGTAATGGAGTTCACGCCAGCATCATATGCTGCAATCACTCTGGGGATATATGCAGCCATTTTATCGCCATTCCCTGAAGCAATCATCTGCCGCATCCAGTCCACTGTCATATCTGCCATGGCCTTTATTTTTGCTTCATCCGTGAACACGGTCCATTTGAGCAGCTGGGTATTTCCGCCAGTGGGGGCATAGCGGGCATGGTCAATCAGAAACTGGATCATTTCCTTTTCCACGGGTTTTTTCTTGAACCGCCGGACAGACCGCCGGGAACGCAGAAACTGGATGGCCTGTTCAGGTGTAACTGTATTTTCTTCAAGAATCCGCGGACTGTTTTCCATGGGGATCAGGGTGTGCTGCAAGGCATCATGGGGGCATACGGCAATACAATGGCCACAGAGCATACAGTTCTGATCTGCGCCCGGAATCATTTGAGGCACACTGTCCTTATCTTTCTGCCGGATGATGCCTGCAGGGCACTCCCGCACACAGAATCCATCTTTTTTACATTTTGTTTCATCAATTTTCAGCAAGGTCATAACTATCCCCTAAAATTAAATATTCAAAAAATACCATTTGGTATAAAACCTGTTTTCTCATACCCGCAGTTCCGAATTCACCAGATGAATTATATGATCCACATTCCGGCTCAAATGGATGGCATTGCGGGTGGTTCTTGACAGCACTACCCCGCCTTCTATCAACGATACAAAAATAGATGCGAACTGTTCAGGCCGGGCGTTCTTATACACCTGCCCTTCTTTGATCCCCCGGCTGATGATCCAAACAATGCTCTGCATCCAGGTATCAATGGCACAGGCAACCTTTTCCATCAAGGCCTCATGGACATTATCCGAATCAACAGCAGCATTTAATATGGGGCATCCGCCATCCTCAGACTGTGCTGAAAAATTATCCAGATAATGGCTGGCCAGGGCAATGAGCTTGTCGCAGGCATTTTCCTTTGAGCGGATGACTTTTTGAACCTGGGCGGAAAATCTGGAAAAATTGTAATCAAAGGCAGCCAGCGCAATCTCGTCTTTATCTTTGAAATTGCCGTAAATGGCACCCTTGGTCATTTTTATGGCGCAGGTGAGCTGAGACATGGTGGTGCCGGCATAACCGAATTTATTGAAGATGGGCGCTGCCTGCTCAATAATAAGGGCACGGGTTTCTTCTGACCGGCTCATTGTATATCCTTTTTCAACATGAAATCAAAATATACCGACAGGTATTATCTGTCAAGCCAGAATTAATTTTTGAATGGATTCCCGTTTTAAAGTCTGTTCATTCTTTGGCTTTAGGAGCTTTGGGTTTGGTCTCTTTTTTTTCAGATTTTTTTTCAACCGTTTTTTTAGGATCCCCGCCCCTTAAAACCGGGATCAGCATGTCTCTGTTTTCTGCCAGCAATAAAGAGATGGCTTCCAGCTGGGTCTCGTCCAGCTGAAGTTTTGACTTTTCCAGAAAATCAAACAGATTGTCGGCAATATCAAGCATTTTGTCATAGGCGTCTGCTTCTTTCTTTGTCGCAAAAGTCATCTTTTCCTCTCCATTCCTGACAACAATGTATTTTACGATTACAGCCATATCGTCTCCTTGGTTCAACCACACATAATTAAACAAATTGAATATGGATACTGTCTTAATATAAAAACAGATACAGGTAAAGGGTTTTCATTCAGGGCCCGACTCGGCTCTGACTGGCACCTGAACTGACAGCCTTATTCATTCAGTTCAAAAACAACCTTTAAAGACTGATTAATTTCCTTTACTTTGTCTATTGACAATCTCCCTCGAATTTTGACCAGCCTATGACGATGATCTATTGGACGTGTCTGCAAACAGTCGGCTACCGATTTTTTAGATAAACCATTATCAGAAGAAGGATAAATTTCAACATTGGTTTTTATTTGCGCTTTTTTTGCACTCCATTCTGTAATGGGAACAACTTGAATAACCGGGACCCGTTCATTATAAATATCGTTTGTCACAACCACACAAGGTCTGATTTTCCCCGTTTCTGAACCTTTTATCGGATCAAGATTGATGTCAATAATCATACCTCTTTTCAGCACTGTCATTCTGGCCATCTGTTTAATGCAGTTTCGGTCAATTCTTTTGACTCATCATCTTCAGAATAAATTTCAGAATATAAATCAGCGGATTTTCTTAGACTTTCAAGTTCAACTTTTTTCTTGAAAAGCGCTATAGCCTCACGAAGCATAGCGCTTTTATCCTTAAATCCATAGCGTTTAAAATTATTCAAAAACTGGGCTTGTGTTTCTTCAACGCTGAATTTTGCCTGTAACATACGGCCTCCTTTTGGGCGGTAATATTGGAACCTAATTTACAGACCTATAATAGGGACCACTGCACCGAAAGTCAATAAAACTGTTTGAGCAGATGAGGAGAAAAAGCTAACGGGGGAGTTCAGGGGCCGCCGAGCGAAGCCGGGAGAACGAGTGGCTTGCCGCTTGAGGTCTGCTGCAATGATGGGTTCAAGAAAGCTGCTGTGCGGCAGAGTCCCATCCAATTTTCAAGTCCCTGCAAGTTGCAAAAGCATTTGGTTTTCATTCATAATTTCCGGGTTCCACCAAAAACCCCAATTAAAGGAGATTATGATGAAAGATTATTACAATCAGTCCATGCGTGCCCTGCAGCTTGCAGGAATGAGTGAACGAACCTGTGAATGCTACACCCGGTCCGTCCGGCAGCTTGTTGATTTTTATGGTCAAGCCCCTGATAAAATCACAGATGATGAAAAAAGCCGGTTTGCTCAACCGCATTCCCTATTGAAAAGCTCCTCTGAAAAATCATATCGCCCAGATCACCTGTTTTAGTAATACCCTATACAGGAAAAATTTGATACCGGGCTTCTTGAACACAGGATTGAGTAGGACCTTGCAGGCCGTTTCAATCCTTAGAGGTTAGCGCCTGCCCCTTAGCTCGCATTTCTTATGCCATTACATGCAGGAAAATTTGAACAACCCCAAAAGCGAGAACCCTTATTGCCACCTTTATGAGCAGTTCGCAAAACCATGGGGGCGCCACACTTGGGGCAAAGTGGGTTCTTTCGGTTGTTCTTAACATTCTCCACATGTTGCTTATCAGATACCGCGTTACCTATATTAGCGTTTATTATTAATGATGCGCACCTATCAACATCTTTCGCGCTCAAAAGGCTTTGATTGTGCGACCGAATATATGGCAACAATCCCCTTATTTTTACCACGTTATCCGGCATTCTCGTTTTAAATTTCGCATCACCGACAAACACAACGATGTTAAATATGAATTGCAAATCCACAGATAGTAAATTCTGTAAGGCTTTAACGTGTTTGTAATTTTGATGAATAGGATTTTGAAATTTTGTTTTCTTCCTATATATTGTTTGAGTCCATTTCTTTTGTCTCTCATCACCAAATATCCACCCACTCATATTTTTTGTTTCAATAACAAAAATACCACTGGTAGATAGTATCAAATGATCGATTTGAGTACTTCCATCTGGCGTTTTCACCGTCACATTGTGAAATATCCTTACCCCATCTAACTTCTTAATTAATTTTCCAAGCTTACCAACAACTTTCTTCTCTCCAACTTTACCCTTGTACTTTGGGGATTTTGATGTGACCTGAAATACAAGAAAAGCGACTATTGTAAGAACAAATAATATTTCCATAACATTGTACTGCCGGTTCAAATGTGGCGACTTCTCAAGCGCTAACGTTGAAATCAGGGACGCGGCTTTTTTGCGCCCCCTAAATTTGTTTGTTCGTCAAATTCTTTAAAAAATGAATCAAACTTTTCGGATGAAACTCTTTCAACCATAGTTTCAATGATAGATTTTGCTAAAAGCTCATCTATTTCTTTTCGACTTGCCTCTCTACCATGTTTTTTTACGAAAAATTGACGCATTAACTCCCTAAATTCGGGATCATTCGCCTGAGGCGGAAGCTCAAACTCCGTATTCTCCAACTCAGATTTTACTTGTTTATACCAATTTGTTTTATGCATTATTAATTCAGATTCTGTATATTTTCTACCTTTTGGATGTTTTTCGTCATAGGCTCTTACATCTGAGTGGCAGTCGAAACAAAGTGGTATACAATTCTCATAGGAATCTTCACCACCTTCCGAGACTGGTTTAATATGATGAAGTTCTATCTTCGTTCCACAGAATTTGTGACAAATTGAACATGAGCGTTTGCAATCTATTAATACTTTATGCACTATTTTTGGAGGAAACGACATTTTTAAATCCTCTTGACGAACTAGTTTATACATCACAACGTAATTGTCTGTTTTTTTTATATTATATTTGTTCTTATTTTAAACCTCACTGGAATGTCAAGAAGAACCATTTATAAAAAAATATAAATCTTGACGCATATTCAATATTGACGCATATTTAATAACGACGGCCGATGAGCCAGTCCCGGCCGGAATGATCTTGCAAAGCATATAGAACATGTCAACGGCTCCCATCCAAGCGACAAAAGATCATCCCTTGGGGACGGCGGACCGGCAATACATTTACATATCCCCGGCAGCGAAAATGCCGGAAAACAAGCCGGGCAAAGAATATTCAACCAATACCATTCCATAGAAAAGGAGGTGCTGCTGTGCTCAATTTTCAAATATCTGATGCCCAATTAAAATTGCAGAAAAAAGCCCGGAAATTTGCGCTCAAAGAAGTGCTTCCCCAAGCCTGGTCTGCAGATGAAGACAATACCCTTCCGTTACATGTGCTTGAAAAAGCGTTTCAGGAAGGACTGTTCAATACGAACATCCCCAAAAAATACGGCGGGAAAGAATATGGCTCTGTCGAAGGGACAATCATCACAGAGGAGATTGCAGCAGCCTGCCCGGGTATTGCAACGTCTTTGTTTGATAACAGTCTGGGCATGGAGCCGATTCTGCTGTCGGACAACACAGCAGCCAAGGAAAAATATCTCAAACAGATGGCAGATGAATTCAAGCTGATCTGCTTTGCCACGTCAGAAGCCACCATGGGCTCGGATGTGGCATCCATCCGCTGCCAGGCAAAAAAAGACGGCGATGATTATATTCTTAACGGAACAAAATTCTGGATCACCAATGCCGGTGTTGCAGATTTCATGACAGTGTTTGCCACGGTGGATCCCAAATCCAGTCATCAAGGCATCTGTGCCTTTGTCGTGGAAAAAAAATACAAGGGCGTGCGCACCGGTATGCCCATTCCCAAAATGGGACAAAGAAGCTCCAATACAGCTGCCCTGGCTTTTGAAAATGTCAGGGTACCCAAAGAAAATGTCCTGGCGGAACCTGGCAAAGGCTTTGCTCTGGCCATGCAGACTTTTTCCAGGACACGGCCTTCCATTGGCGCATTTGCAGTGGGGGCTGCCCGTTCCGCCATGGAGCATGCCATCTGGTATGCAAAACATCGCAAGGCATTCAATGCCAGGCTGGCTGATTTTCAGGCGCTTCAATTCAAAATCGCCGAGATGTACCAGAAAGTGGAGATATCCCGGCTTCTCGTCCGGAAGGCCGCATGGGAATCTGACCAGAACCAGGATCCCACCATATCAGCATCCATTGCCAAAATGTATGCCACTGAAGCTGCATGGGAAGTTGTGGATGAGGCGCTCCAGATATTCGGCGGATACGGTTACACCCAGATGTTTCCCATTGAAAAACTGCTCCGGGATATCCGGCTGTACCGGATATACGAAGGCACCAGCGAAGTCCAGCGGATTATCCTGGCCGGGCATGCACTGGGCAGTTACACCCCTGTCATGCCGCCGGTGGATGAAATCCCTGTGACCCGGGACAGTGCGGCCCTGAAAAAAGGAGAAAAAGTATGGCGGTGCGGGATGTGCGGTCATATTCATTACGGAAATACGCCACCGGACAGTTGTCCGGTCTGCCTGTTCTCCGGCAAGATATTCAAGGAAGCAAAGACTCATATAAAAAAATAACCACTCAGAACAAAAAATGGCGTGGCCGTTGCAGGCTGCCACAACAGGATTTCTGCAGCGGAATATCTGTACTGCCATGGCTGATCTTATAAAAAGGAGGAAATCATGCTCAGAAGCATAGAACAACTACTGGGGTATGGTCTGTTTGCAAAAAATGACGATGTCGGAAAATGCAAGGATCTTCTGTTTGACGACCGGTGGTGGACCATCCGCTATATGGTGGCAGACACCGGAAACTGGCTGGTCGGCCACCAGGTGCTTGTCTCGCCCCACATGATCGTGAAAGCGGACTGGAAAACCCGGCACATCCTGCTGAATATCTCCAAACAGAAACTGGAAGAATGCCCTACGCCTCTGGAACACGAAACCGTTTCCAGAGAACATGAAAAAAAGATATTTCAGTATTTTGGCTATCCCTATTACTGGTCTGGCCCGGGACTGTGGGGCAGTGAACCCTTCCCCATTGCCACGGATGCTGTCCTGGCCGCACAGATGCACGAAGAGGCCGATTCAAAAAAAGAAAACAAAAAAGAAAATCATCTTCGATCCTTTAAAGTGGTAAAAGGCTATGACATCAAAGCGTTGGACGGTGAGATCGGCCATGTAAAAGATTTTATCGTGGACGACAAAAGCTGGGCCCTGCGGTATGTTGTCGTGGATACCCGCAACTGGTTTCCGGGCGGTAAAAAAGTGCTGCTTTCCCTGGACTGGGCCAGATCCATTGACTGGGCAGAATCAACATTTGAGGTGGATCTGAAAAAAGAGCAGATTGAAAATGCGCCGGAGTTTGATCCGGAACAGCCCGTTAATGTGGAGACGGAAGTCCGGCTGTATGATTACTACGGACGGCCCATGGAGGCAAACATCGACAAGAGGCTGCAGCAGAATATCGGAAACCCGTTTCTCTGATCTGTCTGAAAAGCCCTGCTATTCAAATCACCGTCCTTCTTCCAGTGTTTCATTGCTCACACCCCAGGGGGCGATCTTCAGCAGGATCAGTATGCCGGGTATGGCAATCAGGGCGCAGATGCAATAAAACACATTCCAGCCCAGATATTTGGCCATATACCCGGTTGAGGCGGCCACCACATTACCGGGCAGTGCCATCAGGCTGGTCAGCAGCGCATATTGGGTTGCTGTAAATTTTTTATTGGTCTGGATGGCCATATAAGTGGCATAGGCTGCCTGTCCCATTCCGGAAGCAAAAAATTCAAAGGCCACAATAGCGGCAAGCAGTGTCTGACTGTAAGTCATCCAGAAAACAGTTGAATGATCCAGAATGTTCAAGGATGCAAAACAGGCCGTGGATATGGCCTGCAGCGCCCCGAAGATATAAAGTGCCTTGGCTATGCCCATGCGGATCATAATGGAACCGCCCACAAGCACTCCGCCGAAAAGGCCCATCATCCCCACCCCTTTGACAATGACAAAATAATCTGCCTTGCTGAACCCCATTTTGACGATAAAAGGAATGGTCATGGTGCTGGCCATATTGTCCCCTATTTTATACATCAGGATAAAAACCAGAACCCATATGGCACGGGTTCGCTGGAAAAATTCCACAAAGGGTTCAATCACGGCCTGGCTGAAGGTGACAGGGGTCAGATCCCTGATCGGTTCAGGCACCAGCAGTGTTGTTACAACCCCGATCCCCATGATACCGGAAAGCATAAAAAAAATGGTGGACCAGGCAAAATTATAATCTGCCAGAACAGACATCCCGATGGACACGAAGGTTCCCAGACGCCAGGCATTCATCCATACCCCGGTGCCGAATCCCAGCTCCGTGCTGGTCAGATACTCCCGCCGGAATGCATCCAGGGCAATATCCTGGCTGGCTCCGAAAAAATTAACACACAGGGCAAATGCTGCAATCCACCACAGGGACAGCTTTGGATCAAACTGCCCCAGGGCTGCAATGGCTGCCATAAGTCCAATCTGTGCCATAAGAATCCATCCCCTGCGGCGACCCAGAAACGGGGGGACAAATCCATCCATTAAAGGAGACCATACGAATTTAAAAGAATACGGCAGGCCTGCCAGGGCAAACAGCCCGATTTTGCCGATATCCACATTGGCATCCATCATCCAGAACTTCAAGGCTTCTTTGACAATATAAAAAGGAAACCCGGATGAAAATCCGAAAAAAAACATCACCAGCATTTTCCAGGACAGCATGACCCGTGCGATCTGGAAAAAGGCAGATTTTAATTGTTTAAGGGAAAACATAACAGGATTACACATCTGAACTACAGATGAATTTCAAAATCACAGGAGACTCCAAAGCAGTCCAGAGAAGACTGTTTCTTTTTTAAGTCCAACTGGCAGGATTTTATGATTTTATCCATCTGGGCATCGGTCCTGTCCTGATTCAGATGGAAAAGACCCAGTTTTTTTACATTGGCTTTTATTGCAAGATTCAACACATCCGGAATGGAGGAATGGCCCCAGCTGATTTTGCGTTTATACTCTCTTTGGGTATATTCACCATCATGAAACAGCAGGTCCGCATCCCGGGAAAAATTCAGATAGGCATCAAATCCCCGGCTTTCAGGATGATCAAACCCCAGTTCATTGTCTGTCAGGAATACAAAGGATTTGTTATCTTCGGTGAATTTATAGCCAAGTCCCCCTCCGGTATGACTGGTGGGAATGGTTTCCACTTTTACCGAGCCGATATTAAAGGTTCCGTTCAAGGCTTTATCAAATTTTATATCTGCCAGCAGATCCTTAAGTCCTATGGGGAAAAACGGAACCTGCATGAGACTGTTCAACACCTTTCGGGTGGTCATGCCTGAAAATTTGCGATCCTGGATGGTGATACCGACATGACTGAACTGCAGAGGCCTGAAAAAGGCAAACCCCATAATATGATCCCAGTGAACATGGGTAAACAGAAGATAATATTCGGTAATATCTCTTTCAATAAAAGAATTACCCAATGCACGCATACCCGTACCGGCATCAATGATGATGGTTTCTCCGGATTTGGCAATAATTTCGATACAGGTGGTTTCTCCGCCATACTTCTCGTATTGCCTTCCTGATACGGAGATGGACCCCCTTGAACCCCAGCATTTAATATCCATCTGTCTCCTGTATCACAAGACAAATTCTTCGTAAACTAATAAATACCTTTTATCCGTGAAAATTGAACCGGAAAAACAAATAAATAATTCAATGTTTATCCTGTTCACTAGTTGACAACCGTGTTTATTTTGCTTAGGAAAATAAAAGTATGATCCGGATAATAACACCTGAAACCCAACTAAAAAAAAGGGAATTGATATGGCACAACTTATTGCTGACAGACGAGACGTGGATTTTGTTCTGAATGAACAGATCCAGATGATAGAACATGAAAAATTTGCAGAATTCAATAAAAAAACCTGCGACCTGATAATATCGGAAGCCAGAAACCTGGCAATCAAAGAAATCCTGCCAACCTTCAAAGACGGGGATGAGACCGGCTGCACCCTGGAAAACGGAAAAGTCACGGTTCCTGAATCTTTCCAGCGGGCATGGAAACTGTATTGTGAGGGAGAATGGCTTGCCATGTGTGATGATCCTGAAGTGGGTGGCCAGGGAATGCCAAAGCTTTTGGGATCTGCCGCCCTTGAATACATGGTCGGGGCCAATCCGTCTTTCATGCTGTATTACGGCATGACCCACGGGGCTGCCAAGCTGGTGGAAGCCTTTGGCACTGAAAAACAAAAAAAACTGTATATGAAAAAAATGTTTGCCGGCACCTGGGGCGGCACCATGCTGCTGACAGAACCTGAGGCCGGATCAGATGTCGGCGCACTCACCACCCGTGCGATAAAAAAACCCGACGGCACCTATTCCATCCAGGGTTCAAAGATTTTTATTTCTGCCGGAGACCATGATCTGTGTGACAATATCATCCATCCGGTACTGGCGCGCATAGATGGCGCACCCGCGGGAACAAAAGGCATTTCTTTATTTCTTGTTCCCAAATATCATGTCAATGACGATGGCAGCCTGGGAGAGTTCAACCATGTGGTCTGCACTGGCCTTGAACATAAAATGGGCCTTCACGGCAATTCCACAGCATCCCTTTCCCTGGGAGAAAAAGGAGAATGCATCGGCACCCTTCTGGGGGAAGAAAACAAGGGCATGCCTGAAATGTTCAAAATGATGAATGAAGCCCGCGCCTTTGTCGGGATGCAGGGATTTGCATCGGCATCTGCATCATATATGTATGCACTGGAATATGCCAGGACCAGGGTTCAGGGCAGGCATCTTCTGGCAGGCAAGGACCCGGAAGCAAAAGATGTCACCATCATCAACCACCCGGATGTCAAACGCCAGCTTTTAAACATGAAAGCATATACCGAGGGCATGCGCTCCTTGATCTATTATTACGGCAAATGTTCTGACATTGTTGCCACCACAGAAGATGAACCCCTTAAACAGAATATGGCTGCCCTGATTGAGGTTCTGACTCCCATTGTCAAAGGATATGTCACGGACAAGGCCCTTGAAGTCTGCTCCCACGGCGTGCAGGTGTACGGCGGGTACGGATATATCTGTGAATACCCGGTGGAACAGCTGATGCGCGACTGCCGGATTTTCATGATCTATGAGGGCACCAACGGCATACAGGCAATGGATCTGATCGGCCGGAAACTGAGCATGAACAAAGGCCAGAGCTTTCAGTATTTTATGGATCAGATGAAAAAAACCATTGATGATGCCAAAAATATTCCCGGCATTGAAGTTCTGGTTCAAAAGGTCACCCATGCCGTGTCCAGGCTTGAAGACCTTGCCAGAATTATCGGGCAGCGCACCCGAAGCGAGAATGTATTAAACGCATACGCCTTTGCCCACCCGTTCCTTGAAATCACAGGAGATGTGACCTTTGCCTGGATGCATCTGTGGCGGGCATCCATTGCCGCACCCAAATTAATGGAAAAAGCCGGAAGCCTTGAAAGCAAACTCATTGAACAAAAAGCGGCAAAGAACAAGGATATTGCATTTTACGCAGGACAGATGGCCTCGGCTAAATTTTTTATTCATACCCTTTTACCTGCAGCCTATGGTAAGATGGATGCCATTATAGAAGCGGACACCTGTGTGGAAGATATTTCAGATGTCTGTTTCGGGTCAAAATAATAAGATCAAAACCGGAGGACACATGCTTGATTATTTGAAAAAAAGTCTGTTGACAGGCGTAGGGCTTGCTTTGAGATCCAAAAAGGAAATTGAGGAACTGGCAAAGGAATTTTCTGAAAATTCCAAAATGGACCAGGAAGAAGCCAAAGAATTTTTAAAAGAATGCCAGCAGAAATATGAAGATGCAAAAACTGACCTTGACCATAAAATTGAAACCGCCATTGAAAAAATTTTGACCCGTCTGGACCTGCCGTCAAAGGCGGATATCAAAAAACTCAGTGACCGGATTGACCAACTGACAAAACAACTGTCCGATCAAAAATAAAGACCCCAGGGTTTTTCATGCTGAGCATTAAAAACATTGGCCGGGTGGGAAAACGGTACCGCCATATTCTGCGGTACCAGCAGATCATCGGGATCATTTTGAAATATGGCTTTGAAAATATCATCAGCGCCATGAATATCGACCGGTACATTGAATCCGGTCTTCAGCTCATCCCCTTTGTCACCCCCCATGACAAGGTTGAAAAACTCTCCAGCAGCCAGCGGATAAGGATGGCGCTTGAAGAACTTGGACCCACCTTTATTAAAATGGGCCAGGTATTATCTTCCCGGCCGGACCTGATCCCGCTGGACCTGCTCAATGAGCTGACAAAACTGCAGGATCATGTTCCCGGATTCAGCTTTGATGATGTAAAAACCATCATTGCAGCCGAATTCGGGAAACCCTATTCTGAAATATTTGAGTCCATGGAAGAAAAACCGTTTGCCAGCGCTTCCATCGGCCAGGTGCACCGGGCCCGGCTGAGTTCTGAAAGACTGGTGGCTGTGAAAATCCAGCGGCCAGGCATAAAAAAGACCATTGAAATCGATCTTGAAATCATCCATCACCTGGCATCCATCATGGAAAACAATATTGAAGAGGCCGCAATATTTAACCCGGTAAAAATTGTAGAGGAATTTGCAAAAGCACTTGAAAAGGAAATTGATTATTCCATAGAAGCCTCCAACATGGAACGAATGGCCCTGCAGTTTGTCAAGGACAAAACCATCCATATCCCTGAAGTTTACACCTCGGAATCCAGCCAGCGGGTGCTTACCATGGAATATATCCAGGGAATAAAAGCCAATGATATTGATGCCATAGATGCGGCAGGCCTTGATCGAAGGATAATTACCCGAAGGGGCGCTGACTTTATCATGAAGCAGGTGTTTGAATTTGGATTTTTCCATGCAGACCCCCATCCGGGAAATATTTTTATTCTGGAGAAAAACCGTATCTGCCCGATAGACTTCGGGATGACAGGTTTTGTCGATCAATCCACAAGAGAACTTTTTGTCGACCTGATCCACAGTATTGCCACCGGCAATTTTAAATACAGTGCACAACTGATCTGCCGGTTGAGCGAATATGACACGCAACCCAACTTGAATGCGCTTGAAAAAGATATTTCTTTTTTTGTGTCTGCCCATTTGTCCAAATCATTAAAAAACATCCAGACCGCCAGAATGGTAAACCAGTTTCTGGAATTATGCGCTGCTTACAAACTGAAAATTCCGCCGGATTTCTTTCTGATGATAAAAGCATTCACCACCATTGAAGGAATTGCAAAAATACTGGACCCGGATTTTAATATGGTGGCCCACGCAACCCCCTATGTCAAAGCTGCCAAATTCCAGAAATTCTCCCCGTCAAGACTGACAGAAGAATTTTTCAGCATTGCCAGGGAATCTTTCAGACTGATACAGATTTTTCCATCAGATATCCAGGAAATCATGCGTCTTGCAAAATCCGGTCAGCTTTCTTTTAACATGAAAATTCAAGGTCTGGATAAATTACTCCATACCCAGGATCAAACCAGCAACCGGATTTCTTTTTCCATCATTATTGCCGCATTGATCATTGGATCTGCCATGGTGATCAATTCCCGTGTTCCCCCTGTATTTTTCGGTGTCTCCGTAATCGGAATCGCAGGATTTACCGCGGCTGCTTTTTTAGGCATATGGCTTCTGACTGCCATTATCCGAAAAGGCCGGCTCTGATGCCGGCAGAACTGTTTTTTTATTGCCCGTTGACGGGACAAACAGCGGCACTGAACCGCTTGGCTGTTACCTGCTGCCAAACCTGGATTCCTTTAACCTTGCCAAGTTCAAATGCCTGTGTTAATAATTTAAACTTAAAAAATGACACACCCAAAAGGCAATTAATACCGGAAAAAAACCATTAATGAGGTATTAATGAAAGAAAAACCCTGTATTCGTATCGGGCATCTGAAAATTGTCGACCACCTTCTTCTGGGTCTTGCAGGTTCTGGACTTGAAACCGGAAAATTTTATCTTGACCATTGCTCCCTTGATCCGATTGTCATGCACTCCTGGGAACACGTCCGCGAAGCACTCATTTCAAAACACATAGACGCTGCATTTATGACAGCCCCGCTGGCAATGGATCTTTTTGCTTCAGGGCTGGATATCCGGCTGTTGATGTTCACCCACAGATCCGGCAGCACCCTTGTAAAAAAAGCCGGAGCATCCATCAAAACAATTGCGGACTTTAAAGGGAAAACCGTTCTTGTGCCATCAGAACTGTCTATTCAGAACATGCTGCTGCACCGCCTGTTATCAACGGCATCCCTTAAACTGGGCGCCCATGATGATTCAACTGCAGATGTTTTTTATGAAGTAACCCAGCCTTTTTTAATGTCAGACATGCTGGCAGAGGATACAGACAATGATATCGCAGGCTTTGTGGTGGCCGAACCCTATGCAGGCCGGGCTGTTTTTGACGGTGTGGCCCAGAAAGTCTGCGCTTCCAAAAATCTTTGGAATAATCATCCCTGCTGCAGCTTTGTCATCCATGCATCTGTTCTGGAAAATTACACCCGGGCCATTACAGAACTGATTCATCTGTTTTTACACATCGCAGAAGACCTGGAACATCCGGACAAGGGGGATGTCCTTTTAGATGCACAAAAATTTTTGTGTCAGAAAGAACAAATTATAGAGGATGTCCTGTTGAATCAGTCCATCCGCTTTGACCCTGCTTTGCTTGTCCCTGATGTCTCTGCGCTGAATAGCATTGCAGACTATATGAAAAATTCCATGAACTTTTTATCAGATAAGGTTGACATGGAAAAATTTGTGGACGATACCATTATATTAAATGCAACTAAATTGAACTCAACCATAACAAACACGACACCGGGCAACTGACATTGAAAATTGAATTAGAACGGGTAACAAAAAAATTCACCAAGAAACACAAGCTGGATTACACCGTGCTCAAGGATATTTCATTTTCCATTGATAAAGGAGATTTTGTCATCATCCTTGGCGAATCCGGATGCGGGAAAACAACCCTGTTAAATATGCTGGCAGGTCTAGAGCTGCCGACATCAGGTCAGATCCATGTTGACGGCAGGCGGGTTGAAGGGATTCACCCGTCCCGCTCCATGCTGTTTCAACAGCCGACATTAATTCCCTGGCTGACCGTAAAAGAAAATGTTGCCTACGGATGCAGACTCAGAGGGGATACTGAACAACTCGATTACCGGGTCAGCCAGTTTCTTGAAATCATGGGGATTGGCGGTTTTGCAGATGCAAAACCCGGACAGCTTTCATTGGGCATGGCCCAGCGCGCCTGTCTGGCAAGAGCCCTTGTGGGGCACCCCCAGACACTGCTTCTGGATGAGCCCTTTGCCTCGCTGGATACATTCACCCAGGCCCATATCCAGGAAGAGCTGGTCAACCTCTGGCTGTCAGAAAAATTTACAGCTGTATTTGTCACCCATGATATTGACGAAGCCATTCGCCTGGGGAACAAAATTATTCTTCTGGCTGGAGAACCGGCAAACATAAAAGATATATTTGAAATTAATGAGTCTTATCCCAGAGACAGAAATCATCCTGAATTTAAAGAGATAAGAACCCGGATTCTTGAAAAATTCAAAAATTCATATCTTGCCAAAAGGAGTCTGCTCTAATGGGTCATTCTCTGACAAACAGATCCCGGCGTGATTTTATCAAAACAACTGCCGCCGCATGTTCAAGCCTTTTTCTCCCTGGTGCTGCAAATGTCCTTGCAAAGGAGAACACGCTTCGCCTGGGATACCTTCCCATCACCGATGCAACCCCGCTGCTGGTGGCTCACGGGCTGGGATATTTCAGCCAGGAAGGTCTTCACGTTGAAAGGCCGGTCATGGTCCGGTCATGGAAAATCCTGGTGGAATCTTTTCTGGCAGGCAGATTTAATTTCACCCACATGCTTTTTCCCATCCCTGTCTGGATGCGGTTCAAACAGAAGGTTCCGGTAAAAGTACTTGCCTGGGACCATACCAATGGCAGCGCCATCACCGTGCGACAGGATTCGGAAATCCATACATTTAAGGACCTGGGTGGCAGACAGATTGCTGTTCCTTCCTGGTATTCCATGCATAATCTGATTCTGCAGATGGGGATTCGCTCCCAGGGGCTGCGCCCGGTGATTAAACCCCAGTCTGAAAAACTTTCAGCAGATGAAGTCAATCTGTTCATCCTGCCGCCGCCGGATATGCCAAATGCCCTTTTAGGCAGAAAAATTGACGGTTATATTGTTGCAGACCCGTTCAATGCGCTGGCCCAGATTAAATTCAATGCCAGAATCATGAGATTCACCGGCGATATCTGGAAAAATCACCCCTGCTGTGTAATTGTGGCCCATGAGAATTTTATCAATCAGAACTCAGTCATCGTCCAGAAAGCCGTCAATGCGATTGTGAGAGCTCAGGACTGGTGCAATAAAAACCCCAGTGAAACCGCTCATTTACTGTGCAGGGACGGTGAAGGATACCTTCCATTTCCAAGGCACGTATTAAGCAAGGTCTTTGAAAAACCCTTGAACACGGAATTAGTACACCCGGACTGGGATGTTGAAAGAATCGGTTTTCAGCCGTTTCCTTTTCCATCTGCCACCCGGTTTATTATTGATCAGATGAAGCAGACCGTTGTGGAAGGAGACAGCATGTTTCTAAAAAAACTGGATACACCAAAATCTGCAGATCAACTGGTGGATCATTCATTTGTATCAAAGGCAATCGCTGACATGGGCGGACTGAACCGATTCTGCAACTGCGATATAACCCAACCATATACAAGGGAAGAAGTCGTTGAAATCAGTTAACCGTTTTATATACAAAGACCCTAAACAGGTGGGATTAAATGCTGTCTTCGGCAAACAGGACTTTGGCTGGAAATTTGAACTGATCGGACTGGCTGTTTTTGCCCTTGCCTGGGCAGGCCTTGCAGCCTTGTTTTTTTCAAGGCCGGATTTCCCGCAGTTTCATGGTTTTTTGCCCGGCCCTACATTCAAGGCCCTGTTTTCAGCTGTTCAGGACAGCCGGTTCTGGGTGTCGGTTTTTACAAGCCTGCGGCGGATTCTTGTGGGAATCTGCATTGCCTCTGCCATCGGCGTCCCCCTTGGAATTCTGGTGGGCTTTTATCCAAAATTCAGAGGCCTTTCATACTCTCCCATCCAGTTTGTCAGAATGATCAGCCCGCTTTCCTGGATGCCCATGGCAGTCCTTTTATTTGCAAATTTTGAGTCTGCAGTTTATTTTTTAATTGTAATGGCTACGGTTTGCCCTATAATACTGAATACAACTATTGGCGTTTTAAATATCAATCCCCAATGGATTAAAATGGCATTAAATCAGGGTGCAAGTAATTCCCAGCTGATACGGACCATAATTATTCCTGCATCCTTGCCCTATATGCTGACCAGTTTGAGACTGGCGCTGGGTGTTGCATGGATTGTCCTTGTTCCGGCTGAATTTCTGGGTGTTTCCAGTGGTCTTGGGTATCTGATAAATGATGCCAGGGATACCATGGAATATGATAAACTCATGGCGATGATTATCGCCATTGGCATACTGGGATTTACCCTGGACAGAATTATCCAGAAATTCCAGGTGACGTTCAGCTGGTCATGGAATGAATGATATTAACAATGAAATGAAATATATATAAAAACTTTAAGGAGTGTTTTTATGGCTGTAAATCCAAACATTAAAATAGTTGTGGTTGACGATTCAGGAACCATGCGAATCATGTTCAAGCAGATCCTGTGTAAAGCCGGTTTTGAAAATCTGGTGATGGCTGTGAATGGTGCTGACGGTCTTGAAAAAGTCAGGGCAGAAAAACCTGATCTGGTTATCAGCGACTGGAATATGCCAAAAATGGACGGCCTTGAATTTCTCAAAGAACTGAGAAAAACTCCGGAATTTAAAGAGCTGCCGTTTATCATGGCCACTGCCCAGTCAGACAAAGGACAGCAGAATGCCATCATGGAAGCCGGAGCCAACGGCCATGTCCCAAAGCCTTTTGATGAAAATCAGATTGCCAGGGCCATAGAAAAAGCCTTTGCAAAGGATGCGGTTCAGGAGACTCCTAAAATCAAACAGCGGCATATGATCGGCGGACGGGTGGAGCTGAATGTCGCCCATATTCAGATCACAGACCATCTGGCCCTGGGTGCATTAAAACACAGAATTGAACAAGGCGATATCGAACCTGAACATTTTGATCTGACCACAAGCCTTAAAGCAGGATGGAACCCGATCCAGGAAGGACTTGAGAGTGGAGAAATCGACTGTGCATTTGTTCTGGCCCCCATTGCCATGGACTTATTTGCTTACGACTCCCCCATCAAACTGGTGCTGTTCGCCCATAAAAACGGTTCCACCTTTATCCGGTCCAGGCATTATGACCATCGATTTGATTCTCTGCAAAGTTTTTATAAATACAAGGTTGTGGATATTCCCCATAAAATGTCCGTTCACCATATGCTGGCCCACCAGTTTTTAAGAGAACTGGGATTAAAACCCGGAGTCCCCGGCAAAAAGGCCATCAATGTCCGGTTTGAAGTTGTTCCCCCGATCAAAATGCCGGGCATCATGAAGGAAAATGAAGATGTTGCAGGCTTCATGGTTGCAGAACCGGTTGCAACAAAAGCCATTGTCGGTGAAATCGGCAACCTTGAATTCTATTCTGCTGCCCGATGGGACAACCATCCCTGCTGTATTGTGGCCATGCAGGATGATTTTATTCAAAAGCATCCGGAAGCTGCCCGGGAGTTTGTATCCTTGCTGGTGGATACCGGGGAATATATTGAAAATGACAAAATCAGGGCATCCAGAATTGCGGTCAATTTTCTGGACCCGGAAGGAAAACTGGGGTTGAATCCCCAGGTGCTGCAGAATGTTTTTTCCCAGCCCCAAGCCATTCGATGGGACGGGCTTTACCCGGAAGCGGCTGATCTGGATAAAATTCAACGGTATATGCATGATGTGATGGAAATCGGCAAAATCATTGACCTTGAAAAATTCATTGAAAAATCCTTTGCAGATGAAGCATATCGTTAATATTTAAGGAGACGCTTTAATGAAGATTACCGATCCGGATATCATCAAAAACGGGGAAAAAGATTTAATCGATGCGGTAAAAGAAGATCTTGATCTGGATGTCATAAAACAGATTCTTGAAAAAAAAATCAGGGCATCTGCCATGTCTTCAAAGGGCGGACAAATCATTGTTCACAATAATGAAATCGCTTTCAGGCTGGATTTTGACTTAAATCTCAGCGGCAGTCTCATGTTTGACCGGCAGGGAAATTATATTCCTGAGGCCGATGATGACGCTGATCCGGAATTTGAAGATGAAGATGAAACTGCCCAAAATGATATGAATGATATCCTGAAGGAAAGTCAGGACTTCTGGGATAAAAAGCAGGACCAATAACCGTTCTATAAAACACAACAGGAGCAGATGAAACATGTCAGATCAGGAAAACAGCAGCGACATTGTCAACCTCCGGGAGCTCAAGGAAATCATGGATGATGATATGGAGCTCATTGCAGATTGCTTTGCTGAATTTATAAACGACTGGCCTGAACTGCACTCTGAAATCAAACATGCAATTTCAGGAAAAGATGCCCGGATTCTGAATGCAGCTGCCCATAAATTGAAAGGCACCCTGCGCTATCTGGCTGCAGATCCGGCTGCTGAAGCCGCTTTTGCCCTTGAGGCTGCAGGTAAGGGAAATGACTGGGACGGCATTGATGCCATGCTTGAAGAACTGGAAAGCCAGTGTCAGCAACTCATAGAATATATCAACCACTTTAAGGCATGATTTTATTTTCCCTTTGCAAGACAGACATCAAACAAAGGGCAGTCACTGCAAAGCGGTTTTCTTGCATCACAGATTTGCCGGCCAAAATAAATCAGTTGCAGGGACAGATCATTCCAGCAGGGTTCAGGAATAATTTTCATCAGATCATGTTCTACTTTTACCGGATCAGTTTCGCAGGTCAGTCCCAGTCGTTTTGAAATCCGCAGAACATGGGTATCCACAACAATGGTCTGATAGCCGAACGCTGCGGACAAAACGACATTGGCGGTCTTTCTTCCCACACCGGGTAATTTTACCAGCAGGTTTAAATCCTGTGGAACCACACTGTTGTGCTCTTTAAAAACCGCAAGGGCACAGGCTTTGATGTTTTTGGCCTTATTGTTGTAAAATCCTGTGGAATAAATAATTTTCTTGATATCTTCCAATGATGCCCGGGACAGGGTTTCAGGGTCCGGATATTTTTCAAACAGCACCCGGGTAACCTTATTAACCTGATTATCCGTACATTGCGCTGACATGATTGTGGCAATCAGCAACTGAAAAGGGGTCTGATGTTCAAGCTGAGTCTTGACATCCGGATACCGGTCTTTTAAAGTCTCAAGAATTTTTTTAATTTTTAACACATTTTTCATCATGAACGGTTTATATATGAAGACAAACAAAACTTCAAGAATGATAAAAGCTCTGGGACTGTGCTCCGGCGGACTGGACAGCATCCTGTCCGCCCTGCTGCTCAAAAAGCAGGGCATTGAAGTTACCTGGGTCTGTTTTGAAACCCCGTTTTTCTCATCTGATTCAGCGCAGAAAGCTGCAGATCAGACGCAGATTCCATTGATCAGAATGGATATCACGGATGACTATATGGAGATGATGAAACAGCCTAAAGCCGGATTTGGAAAGAACATGAATCCCTGCATGGACTGTCACACCCTGATGTTCAAAAAAGCAGGCGAGCAAATGGAAAAACAGGGGTTTGATTTTTTATTCAGCGGAGAAGTTTTAGGACAAAGACCCAAATCCCAGAACAAAAACTCCCTTCGGTATGTTGAAAAAAATTCAGGCTTTGAGGGTCTGATTTTACGCCCCTTATGTGCAAAATGTCTGCCCGAAACACTGATCGAGCAAAAAGGGCTGGTGGACAGGGAACAGCTGATGAATATCAACGGCCGGTCAAGGAAAGTCCAGATGCAGCTGGCTCAGGAATACGGAATAAAAGAATACCCCTCCCCTGCCGGCGGATGCCTGCTGACAGATCCCATATTTTCACACCGCTTAAAAGACCTGATGTATACCCAGAAGACCTGGGACACAAGCCAGCTGCACCTGTTAAAATATGGCCGGCACTTCCGGCTGGACTCTGCAACAAAAGTCATTGTGGGCAGATCAGAACAGGACAATGCGTTCCTGGTCAGCAGCATGGATAAAACCCGGCATGTTCTTTTGCATCATGCAGGCATAGCCGGACCGGATGTCATCCTCACCGGTGATTCAACCACACAGAATTTACAGAAAGCGGCCATGCTGTGTGCTGCCTACACCAAATCCGGCCCCGGAGAAAAAGCTGCGGTTAAAATCACACAGAATACGGTTGAACACATTATTGAGGTTGAAACACTAAAGGCTGCAGAATTTAAAAATCTGATGATCTGACAAAAAAATACACCCTGATGTGTCTGGCCAGACATGTCAGCTATTCAGCTGTTTTTAACTGGAACCCTGGCTTCGGGAACACCATTTTTTGTCCTCAGCTGTCCACAGGCCGCAAGAATATCAGCGCCCTTGCTCTTTCGGGTGATGGCTGTCATATTATGGTCCAGAAGGCAGGTCAAAAAAGCATTGACAGCTTCTTTGGACGGACATTTGAATTGGCTTTCCGGATGTGCATTAAACGGGATCAGATTAACCTTTGCCTTTATCGGAGATAAAAGTTTTACCAGCCGCAGCGCATCTTCTTCTGAGTCATTTACACCCTTCATCAGAATATATTCAAAGGTGATCTTTTTTCTGGGCTTCATGGTAAACGTCCTGCAGGTTTCCAGAAGAAGGTTTAGCGGGTATTTCTTATTGATCGGCATTAAAGCGGTTCGCAGATCATCGGTGGTGGCGTTCAGGGACACTGCCAGATTCACCTCGGTTTCCAGGCCCAGCTGAGTAATTTTTGGCACAAGGCCGCAGGTGGAAACCGTCACCCTCCGGGTGGAGAATTTCAGCCCGTAGTCGGTATCCGTGATAATGCTCAAGGCGTCAACAAGATTATTGTAATTGGCCAAGGGCTCTCCCATGCCCATGAAAACAATATTGGAAAGCTGCAAAGGTTCTATCCCCTGAGCCATCAGATCATATCTGGCATCCCTGACCTGGGAAACGATTTCGGCCACGGTCAGATTCCTTGCCAGCCCCCCTCTGGCTGTCAGACAGAACTGACAGTTCTGGGCGCAGCCTGCCTGGGAAGATACACACAAGGTATAATGATCCTTTTCCGGGATCAGAACCGATTCAATCTGTTGACCGTCATCCAGCTGATACAGGGATTTTTGAGTGGCATCTTCTGATATCTGCCTTTTCTCAACAGTCAGTCGGGGAATGGAAAAATGCGCTGCCAGTGTTTTGCGAAGGTCTTTTGAAAGATTGCTCATGCTTTCAAAATCATTGACCTGCTGAAGATAAAGCCACTTAAATATCTGTCCTGCCCGAAATGACTTAATGCCATTATCTTCAAGCCATCCCGCCAGTTTTTCCCGGGTGAAATTCAATATATTCTGCATATAATTTTATCTGCCTCAATTTAATAATTTCTTGACATAGCACAGATTTTATACTAATTTCAATGATTTGATTTGATATTTTGAGGTTGTGTTCTACATGTTTGAAAATCTGAGTGACAGGCTGGATTCGGTCTTTAAAAAGCTAAAAGGCCACGGCACCCTGAATGAAAATAATATTGAGGACGGCTTAAAACAGGTTCGAATGGCCCTGCTTGAGGCGGACGTCAATTATAAGGTTGCAAAATCTGTTATTTCAGATATAAAGACCAGGGCGCTGGGTCAGGAGGTTATGCAAAGCCTTACCCCGGGCCAGCAGATAATCAAAATTGTAAACGATGAGTTTACAAAAATGATGGGCTCCGAGCATCAGGGATTGAATCTTGAAGGCAAATCCCAGAGTTCTGTCATGCTCATCGGGCTTCAGGGCTCAGGCAAAACAACCACGGCAGGAAAACTTGCACTCTATTTAAGAAATGAGGGCAGAAAACCTTTCCTGGTGCCGGTGGATGTGTATCGTCCTGCGGCCATTGACCAGCTCAAAAAGATTGGAAAACAGCTGGATATCCCTGTTTTTCAGTCCACAACGGACATGAAACCGTTGAAGATATGCCAGGATGCCCAGCTGGCCGCAAGACAACAGGGCTGTGACACCCTGATACTGGATACTGCCGGCCGTCTGCATCTTGATGAAGAGCTGATGGAAGAACTCAAGGATATTAAACGAGGGCTGAATCCTTCTGAAATTCTTCTGGTGGCAGATGCCATGACAGGACAGGATGCGGTGAATATTGCAAGTTCTTTTGACACGGCAATGGATATCAGCGGCGTGATCCTGACAAAAATGGATGGAGATGCCCGGGGCGGTGCAGCGCTTTCCATAAAAGCGGTTACCGGCAAACCCCTGAAATTTGTTGGTGTGGGTGAAAAATCAACAGCACTTGAAGCCTTTCACCCGGACAGAATGGCCTCAAGAATTCTGGGCATGGGAGACACGCTTTCTTTTATTGAAAAAGCAACCCAAGCGGTTGACCAGAAAGAAGCAAAGGAGCTTGAGAAAAAATTAAGAAAAAACACCTTTACCCTGGAAGATTTTAAAAATCAGATGCGCTCGGTAAGAAAAATGGGCTCCATCAAAGATCTGATCGGGATGCTGCCCGGAGTGAACAAAAAGGCGCTTAAAGGTTTAAATATAGGTGACAAAGAGTTTGGGAAAATTGAGGCAATTATTAATTCCATGACCCCGGAGGAAAGACGGACACACGCCATCATTAAAGGGTCCAGGAAAAAACGAATTGCCAATGGCAGCGGGGTGACAGTTCAGGATGTGAACAACCTTTTAAAAAGTTATACCCAGTCCATGAAAATGATCAAAAAATTTAATAAAGGTGGCATGAGTTCATTAAAGAATATGCTGCCGTTTTAAGGAGAAAAGAAGAATATGGCCGTTAAAATCAGATTGACTCGAAAAGGCACAAAGAAGAAACCTTTTTACAGAATAGTGGCAGCTGACATTGAATGCCCCAGAGATGGAAGATTCCTGGAACTGTTGGGCACATACAATCCAATGGTGGACCCTGCCGCTGTTACCCTCAAAACAGACAGGATCAACTATTGGCTGGGTGAAGGTGCCAAACCCTCCACAACTGTTAAAAGTATTTTGAAAAAAGAAGGTGTTGGCAAAAATTAGACAACTCTGTTCTTGTCCATTTTTAAAACCGTTTTAACACCTGAAGAATCAAAGAGATATTATTATGAAAGAATTGGTGGAATACATAGCAAAAGCACTTGTTGATCATCCTGACCAGGTTCTGGTATCCGAGATAAACGGAGATCAGACCTCTGTTCTGGAACTGAAGGTTGCCAAAGATGATCTTGGAAAAGTCATTGGAAAGCAGGGAAGATCAGCGCGCGCCATGCGGACCATTTTAAGCGCAGCATCCACCAAGCTTAAAAAACGTATGGTCCTTGAAATTATTGAATAACAGATGAGTAAAACCTCTTGGTTTACCATAGGCAGGGTAACCGGAGTTCATGGACTCGGCGGGAACCTTAAAGTCTGGTCCTTTTCAGAATCCATTGATACGTTCTGCCCTGGAAAGACTGTTCTTTTAAAATTTGAAAATGAAAACGCTGAAGGTGCACCATATACCATCCTGAAAGCGCAGCCGCATCAAAAAGGCATTCTGCTTGCCCTTGACGGCATCAACACGCGCGAACTTGCTCAGGATCTGATGGGCTGTGATATTTTTATTGATCGGAATCAACTGGAAGAACCCGAAGAAGACACCTGGTACTGGCAGGATCTTTACGGGCTGGATGTTATTGATCATATCAAAGGATTTATCGGCAAAGTCACACAGATTTTTCCCACGGGCGCCAATGATGTGCTGGTAGTTGAAAACGAGGGAAAAGAGGTCCTGGTGCCGATGCATAAAAATTTTGTGGCATCCGTTGATCTTGAAAACAATATACTGAAGACCACGCTGCCGGAAGACTACTGATGAATTTTACGGTATTGACACTTTTCCCTGAATTTGTATCTGCTTTTTTTGATCACGGCATGATTCTCAGGGGAATCGAAAAAGGACTTATTACAGGTGCGTGCATCAATATCAGAGATTTTGCCCAGGACCGCCATAAAACCGTTGATGACAAACCCTATGGCGGGGGAAGCGGAATGATCATGAAGCCTGAAACCCTTCAGGCCGCCATTGTGCATGCAAAAAAAAATCAGCCGGAATCAAAAGTCCTGCTGATGAGCCCGCAGGGAACGCCGTTTAATCAGGAAAAAGCCGGGGATATGGCATCAAAGAAACAGGGACTGATCTTTGTGTGCGGCCGGTATGAAGGCATTGATGAAAGAATCTGCACATCCTTGATAGATGAAGAAATTTCCATCGGAGATTATGTTCTGACCGGTGGAGAGCTTGCTGCCATGACCCTCATTGATTCCATTGCTAGGCTGATCCCAGGTGTCCTGGGAAGTTGTGAATCCAGCAAATCGGATTCTTTCAGCGGCCATCGGCTTGAATATGCCCAGTACACCCGTCCGGAAGTTTTTGAGGACATGGAAGTTCCGCAGATTTTATTGTCCGGCAATCATGAAAAAATTCGGTACTGGAGAAAAAAATCCGCCCTGCAGCGAACCTTTTTAAAACGGCCTGATCTGTTTGACAAAACCTCCCCGGGGGATGAAGAAAAACAGATATTGAAACAATGGTGCAGGGAGCTTGAAAAAATTGTCAGAGAATAATCTTTATGTGGCGCTGATTCATTTTCCTGTCATGAACAGAAAAGGTCAACCCATCGGATCATCCCTGACAACCATTGATATGCATGATATTGCAAGGGCATCCATCACCTTCGGGGTTAAAGGCTTTTTTGTTGTCACCCCTTATGAGGATCAGGCAGCCATAGCGCATCAGGTGGTGGAACACTGGACAAAAGGCGTGGGCGGCGTACTCAACCCGTTCAGAAAAAATGCGCTGGAGTTGATCCATGTGACCCGCACCATTGAAGATGTTGTGGCGTGGCTTGAAAAAAATGATAAGAAACCGGTGGTTACCATTGCCACAAGTGCAAAGCAGATCCCCGGTTCTGTAGATACAAAGAGGCTCAGACATATACTTGAAAATGATGCATCCCATGTGCTTCTTTTTGGAACAGCATGGGGGCTGGCAGAAGAATTGATAAATAGCTGTGATTACATTCTGGACCCTATTACCGGGAACACACCGTACAATCATCTTTCTGTCAGATCTGCTGCATCCATATATTTAGACAGAATAATAAATGGCAGATAAAATCCAATATTAATGGATGCCAATTGGGAAGGATACAAGGAGGAACACAAATGACAAACGTAATCGAAAAACTAGAAAAAGAACAACTGCGTCTTGATATCCCTGAATTTACTTCAGGAGATACGGTCAAGGTTCATGTGAAAATCAGAGAAGGTGAAAAAGAACGTATTCAGGTTTTCCAGGGTGTGGTGATTAAAAAAACAAAAGGGTTTGCAAGCGCCCGTTTTACTGTAAGAAAAATTTCCGGCGGTGTAGGTGTTGAAAGAATTTTCCCCTTATACTCCCCAATTATTGATAAAATAGAAGTGGTTACCGTAGGCCGGGTCAGACGATCCAAACTTTACTACCTGAGAAATCTGCGTGGAAAAGCCGCACGTATTAAAGAACAAAAATTTGTATAATATGCGTTGTGCAAATTGATGCCGATGTGGGAATTTGAACACAACGCTCAAAATTGCGGATATACCATAATTGCAGGTGTTGATGAGGCCGGCAGGGGTCCCCTTGCCGGCCCTGTCGTGTCTGCAGCCGTCATATTGCCCGGAAATTTTTCAGTCACAGGCATTGATGATTCAAAAAAATTATCAGAAAAAACAAGAGCGGCGCTCTTTCCGCTGATCAAGCATCAAGCCCTTGCTGTCGGCACCGGCATTGCTTCCCACCTGGAAATTGACCAGTTAAATATTCTTCAGGCATCTTTGCTTTCCATGAAAAGAGCTGTTGAAAATCTGTTCATCCGACCTGATTTTTTATTAATTGACGGAAAATTCAAAATAGACAGTTCCATTAATCAAATGCCTATAGTCAAAGGCGATTCAAAAAGCATATCCATTGCAGCAGCATCCATTATTGCAAAGGTCACCCGGGATGCCATTATGACTGAGCTGCACAAAACCTATCCTGAATACAATTTTCTCCAGCACAAAGGGTATCCGACAAAAGCCCATAAAGCGGCTGTACTTGAATATGGGCCATGCCCTGTTCACCGTCGTTCATTCAGGGGGGTAAAAGAGGTGTCGGATGGCAACGGATAAAATCAATCTGGGTCTTCAAGGGGAAACCCTGGCTGTTTTTTTCCTGAAAAAAAATGGATTCAATATTCTTGAAACCAATTTCCGGACAAAATTTTGTGAAATAGATATCATTGCAAAAGAAGACAACACCCTGTGTTTTATAGAGGTCAAGACCCGAACCAGCTTGAAGAAAGGACTGCCAAAAGAATCTGTAAACCCGGCCAAACAAAAAAAAATCATCCTCGGGGCTCAGTTTTATCTAAAATCCTGCAGACTGGATAATATCCGGGTCCGCTTTGATGTGGTAGAAATTTATGTTAATACAGAAAAAGACAGCGCCCCTCATATTCATATCATTAAAAATGCTTTCTGGGCGGTCTGAACCCTTTGAGGATGCCGAATATGGAAGAACACAACGGTTTTGGAACATTATACGTGGTCGCCACGCCCATCGGGAACCTGGATGATATTACGCTCAGAGCTGTTAAAATATTAAACAGCGCAGACCTTATTGCTGCCGAAGACACCCGGCATTCAAAAAAACTGTTAGCCCATCTGAATATCCATGCAAAACTGATCTCCTGCCACGAACACAATGAAACCCATAAAAGTCCCCGGTTCATCCAGCACTTAAAGGACGGGAAAAATATTGCCCTGATTTCAGATGCAGGCACACCCTGCATTTCAGATCCAGGCTATGCACTGGTCAGTCAGGCAGCAAAACAAGGCATACACATTATCCCTGTGCCGGGCTGCTCTGCCGCCATAGCCGGACTCAGTGCATCCGGACTTCCCACGGACTCTTTTTATTTTGCAGGATTTTTACCCAGAAAAAAACAGCAGTTACAACACGCCATTCAGAAATTATCAAAGCAGACAGCAACGCTTATCATTTATGAATCCCCCCGCAGAATCATATCTCTTATTGAACTTTTGATAGACATCATGGGGGATCGAAGCGCATGCCTGGCCAGAGAAATTACAAAACTCCATGAAGAATTTATCCGGGGGCCTTTATCTTTGATCCAGAAAACGCTTGAAGAAAAAACCAGTGTCAAAGGAGAATGTTCCCTTTTCATCCAGGGGAGTTTAATGACGTTGACCATTGATGACAGCCAGTTGGAACAGATTCTAATTGAACGGATCGCCACCTGGAAAACCGGCACGTCAGCACTTGCCAGACACGTATCGGATGAATTCAATCTGCCCAGAAAAACAGTGTATGAAATGATCCTGACATTAAGCTCAAAAATCTGATTTTATACACCTTTTTGAACTGAATAGGTATCTGATTTTTTTATTAAAATTTTGTTAGGATTGTGTTAGGATAGCCACCGAATACTTGAAAAATTTACCAATACAGTCTAATAAATGGAGCCGTATTAAAAATACGTTAGCATTGTGTTAGCGTAAAGTCAGCATATAAAAATCAAGGAATTTGATTATCATCCCTTATCCTCACATACTTAATTTTAAATTAGCTTTAAGCCATGTATTTATTTTAATAAAAGAGAAATTATTATGAGTCTTGAACTATGTTATATCATTGTCGGTGTGCTCATCCTTTTTGCCATTTTTGATCTGGTGGTCGGTGTTACCAATGATGCCGTTAATTTTTTGAATTCATCTATCGGATCAAAAGCTGCCCCGTTTTATATTATCATGATCGTAGCAAGCCTGGGTATCCTTGCCGGCGTGACCTTTTCCGGGGGAATGATGGAAGTTGCCAGAAAAGGAATTTTTCATCCCCAGTTTTTTACCATGCCTGAACTTCTCACCATTTTTCTGGCAGTTATGGTAACAGACATCCTGCTGCTTGACCTGTTCAACACCCATGGGCTGCCGACATCCACAACCGTATCCATTGTATTTGAACTTCTGGGCGCAGCGGTTGCGGTTTCTTTAATCAAAATAATGGCTGCGACAGATTCAGCCATTCAGTTATGGGATTATATCAATACCGCCAAGGCTATTGCCATTGTCGGCGGCATTCTTTTGTCCATTGTCGTTGCCTTTTTTTCGGGTGCTATTGTTCAGTTCATCTCCCGTCTGATTTTTACCTTTGATTACCAGAACAGAATCAAAAAATACGGGGCGCTCTGGGGCGGTATGGCCCTTACCGCCATTACGTTTTTCATTCTGGTAAAAGGGGCAAAAGGGGCTACTTTCATGGATGAACAGACTGTGGAATGGATTAAAAACCATTCCTATATGATGATGGCCATGATTTTTGTTGTTTCTGCCACCCTGCTTCAATTATTGATCTCACTGTTCAAAATCAATATCCTCAAACCCATAGTCCTGATCGGTACATTTGCCCTTGCCATGGCATTTGCAGCCAATGACCTTGTGAACTTTATCGGCGTCCCGCTGGCCGGACTAAATGCTTTCCAGAATGCCCTGCTGTCCGGTGATCCGTTAACCGTAACCATGACCGCATTAAGTAAAAAAGTTCACCCCCAGACATTTATCATGCTGATTTCAGGCGCTGTCATGGTCATCACATTATGGGTATCCAAAAAAGCAAGAACAGTGACTGAAACTGAAATTCGGCTGGGCCAGCAGGATGAAGGCACAGAAAAATTTGAATCTATCTGGCTGTCCAGAAAAATTGTCAATCTGTTTGACACGCTGTTTGGAATAGCTAAAAATATTGCGCCTGCACCCCTCAGGGAAATCATTGCCCGCCGTCTTGAGCCGGTTGCTGAAACCAGAAAAACCCAAAGGACAGAAAAACCGTCCTTTGACCTGATCCGGGCATCGGTCAATCTCATGGTGGCCAGTGCCGTGGTTTCATTTGCAACATCACATAAACTGCCGTTATCCACCACCTATGTCACGTTCATGGTTGCCATGGGAAGCAGCTTTTCTGATCAGGCCTGGGGAAGAGAAAGTGCTGTTTACAGGGTTACAGGCGTTTTGACGGTCATCGGCGGATGGTTCATGACCGCTTTTATCGCTTTTGTGATATCCTTTATTTTTGCCAATATTTTATTTTACCTGCAACTGCCAGGGATCATTCTTATCGCCTGTTTTGCCGGATACATGATCTGGAAGAACCACCAGAAACACAAAGGTCAACAGGAAAACAAAGACAAAATTCTGATCTATAATCTTCACAATGTTCAAAATTTTCAGGAGTCCATGGCTCAAACCTTTGATCACCTGGCTTACCTGCTCAAGGATATCAGAGAATCCCTCGATATTGCATTCGAGGCATTATTCAAAGAAGATCTGTACACCCTGCGAACCCAGCGGATGCACACCAAACATATCCAGAACAGCACCAATATTATTATTGCCAATATATTCAAGGTACTCAGACTTCTGTCCAAGGAAGGCGGGGATGTATCCTATAACTACTACCAGATCATCCGTCGTCTCCAGAAACTGTCTGATGGATACAGGGATACGGTTATCCGTTCCAGCATGCATGTCAGCAACCGCCATTCAGGGCTTCTGGACGTGCAGATTGCTGAAATAAGAGAAATCAAAACCGTATTTTTAAATATCATCTCCATGGTGGAAGCCGCTTTCAGAGACAAGCAGACCATAGACTGCCAGGGAGCAGTTGAACAGTTTCACTATCTACGTGAGCTGGTGGATGATTTTAATGCCAACCAGATTCAGCGAATCCGGGATGACTCGTCAAAAACCCGGTTAAGCATACTTTTCTATGCCATCAGCGGGAATTGTGTTATGATGGCAAAACAAAATGTGAAGCTTTTGGATATCTTTAATGAATCTTTTAAACTGAACCAAAAATGCTCATAACCACTTAGCCGGTAATGGAAGATGAAAGCTGCAAGGAATTCGTTGAGAAAATCTTTGTCCCAGTCTCCAACCCGTATCCTGATATTGGGATATATGCTGCTCATTCTTCTGGGAAGCCTGCTTCTTATGCTTCCCCGGGCAACACGCATCCAGGGCCATCTGCCTTTCATTGACGCATTGTTTACGTCCGCATCTGCGGTTTGCGTAACCGGCCTGACCGTGGTTGATACTGCAGGAACCTTTTCTTTTTTCGGACAGATAATTCTTGTTCTTCTCATCCAAACCGGGGGCCTGGGCATCATGGTTGTATCAACGGTTTTTATACTGTCCCTTGGCAAAAAGGTCGGGTTGACCGGGAAAACGATCATGCGGGACACATACAGCTTTGAGGAGGGCAGAGAAATTTTTTCTCTGCTTAAAGAAATCCTCCTGTTTACACTCAGCATTGAATTTATCGGCGCGCTTGTGCTGTTTTTGCGGTTTCGAACCACTCAGTCAATTTCAGAGGCCGCATTCAATGCGGTTTTTCATGCAATCAGCGCTTTTTGCAATGCCGGTTTTTCTCTTTTTACCAACAGTTTCATGAATTATTACAATGACTGGATAGTCAGCCTGACCATCTGTTTTCTGATCATTCTGGGTGGAATCGGATTTATTGTCCTGTCCGAAGTTAAAACAAAAATCTCGTTTTCAAAAAAAAGCCGGGCGTTTTTCAGCCTTCACACCAAACTGGTTTTATCCAGCACGCTGCTGCTCCTGATTTTCAGCACCTGTTTTTTTATTTTCCTTGAATGGCATAATTTCGCTGTGGGAATGACCCTGCCTGAAAAATGCCTGGCCGGTTTTTTCCAGGCAGTAAATGCCCGGACATCAGGATTTAACTCCCTTCCCATTGAAAACCTGACAAACGGGACACTGTTCATGATCATTTTACTCATGTTCATTGGCGCAGCCCCGGGTTCCTGCGGAGGGGGCGTTAAAATCACCACCTTTTCAAGTTTGGTTCTTCTGGGATATTCACGGCTCAAAGGCGATGAATACCCCCAGATTTTTTATCGAAAAATTTCAAACAGCAGTATTGCCAAAGCAACCAGTGTTGTCATGATCAGTCTTCTGGTCATCATCTTCGGTATAATTATTCTGCAACAGACCGAAATTGGCGGGGTTTTCGACCAAACCTCCCGGGGTGCTTTTCTGGAACTGATGTTTGAAACTGTCAGTGCGTTTGGTACGGTCGGACTTTCCATGGGGGTTACTCCCACATTATCAATTCAAGGCAAAATCGTGATCACTATAATGATGTTCATCGGCCGCCTGGGACCTGTTGCAATTGCACTTGGGGTGAGCACGCAAAAAGCACCGAAGCGCTATCATTATGCCCAGGAAAATATCATGATTGGATAAAGGAAGAAAAAAATGAAACAGTTTCTGGTTATCGGACTTGGAAATTTTGGATATCACCTGGCCATCCGGCTGTATGAAAAAGGCCATGATGTTCTGGCCCTGGATAAAAATTCAGACCTTGTCCAGAACATCAAAGACCATGTCACACAAGCCATTGTCGCAGATGCGACAGACCCCAAAACCATTTCCTCTCTGGATTTAAAAGATATTGACTCCGCCATTGTCAGTATTGGATCAAATTTAAGCAATTCAATTCTTGCCGTTCTCAATTTGCAGGAATCGGGCATCAGGCACATTGTTGCAAAAGCAATCAATGACCCGCATATGCGTATTTTAGAAAAACTGGGGGTCCAGGAAATCTCATTTCCTGAAAAAGATATTGCCATTTCAACAGCGGAAAGACTTCATAATCCAAATTTAATTGATTTTCTGCCATTCATGGAAGGATATGGAATTATTGAACTGACAGTGCCGGATCGCTTCATTGGAAAATCGCTCAGGGAGATCAATCTGACAAATCGCTATGGTGTCCAGATCGTTGCCATAAAAGAAATGGTACCTGAAAAATTACATTTTATTCCAAAAGCAGACTTTGTATTAAAAAACAGTGATATCCTTATATTATTTGGCTCTGACAAGGGTCTGGGAAAAATGAAAACCGACTGAAAATTGCTGTTCCAGTCTGCCTGAATAAACAAAAAAAGGGTGTTGCCCGGCGGCATCTTGCCGGGCAACACCCTTCATATTTTAAATCAATGTAACCGTGTCTTTATACAGACATCAATTACATTTTGCTTCCTTGTGCATGACTCTGCAGTTTGACTTCAACTTTTTCAGTCAAGGATGCATAGTATCTTCTCAGAATGACCAGAACTTCTTCACGGCCAAAATGATCAACAACCTGCTCGTTGTTGGACAGTGCATGACGCAGTTTGGTTCCTGAAAGAATAACTCTGTCATCTTTTCCGTGCGGGCAGGTTCTCATGGAAGCCATGCCGTCACATTTGTGGCAGTAGAACGTCCAGTCAATTTTCAATGGTTCGCAAAGAAGCGCTTTTCCCGGTTCTGCCGGAATCGGAATAGCATCAAAAATTTCCTGTGCTTCAAACAGTGTATAGAAATCACCAACACCTGCGTGGTCACGACCGATGATCATCCTGTTCACACCGTAGTTCTGACGGAAAGTGGCATGAAGAAGTGCTTCTCTGGGGCCTGCATATCTCATGTCAAGCGGATATCCGCCATTAATGACATGCTGGGGAACAAAATATCCTTTGATCAGGGTGTCGATACATTCGATGCGGACTTCTGCAGGAATATCACCGGGTTTCAGGTTGCCGATCAGAGAATGGATCAGAACACCGTCACATACGTCAAGAGCGATTTTGCAAAGGTGCTCATGGGATCTGTGCATGGGGTTTCTCAACTGCATGGAAGCAACGTTTGCCCAGCCTTTTTCATCCATAATGGCACGGGTTTCAGTCGGGGTAAGATACACGCCTTTAAATTTTGTGGGGAATTCACCTTCTGAAAGCACTTTAACAGGGCCTGCCAGGCAGAATTCTTTTCTGGCCATAACCATCTGAACGCCAGGATGATCTTTCATTGCGATGTCCCAGAAAACTTTATCAGCTGACTCTTCACCATGACCTTTATAAACTTTTTCACATTCCCATTTTTTCTCATCTTCGGTCATTTCAAATTTTTCTGTGACTTTCATGGTGGCATAAATTTCGCCTTTTCTTTCAAGCGCAATCTCATCACCGACTTTAATTCCATCTGCATCTGCTTTTGATGCGTCCAGCATTACCGGAACAGGCCAGAAAGTACCGTCAGCAAGAAGGAAATCTGCACAAACGCCTTTCCAGTCCGCTTTGGTCATAAACCCGTTCAATGGGCTGAACCCACCGATACCCAGCATGATCAGGTCGCCTTTGACCTGGGAAGAAATTTCAATTTTTTTAAGACCGGCAGCCTTCTTAAGTTCTGCATCCCGTGCTGCGCCATCAAGCTTACAAATTACAAGTCCTTTTCCACCGTGAGGGGCTACTAATTTAGACATATACTTCAATCTCCTTGTTTATGTTTCTCATTTGATAAATGTTTTTTCCTGACATTTATCCGTAAATTTAAGACCAAAAAAAATCTCTCAAGATTTAATAATGATTGGCGATTTTGTCAAGAATTATATTAATTTATCTGTAAAATTCTGGCGATTTCACCCATTGAATCCACTTTATAATCCGCTTTTAACTCCGGGTTTTTAAATGCCACAAATCCGACAGATGCATGATATGCTGCCCGACTGTCATAATCAGAATCCCCAACAAACAAAATCTGGGCAGGTGTAAGGCCCAGTTTATCCATAATCAGGTTCAACTGATCCGGAGCAGGTTTGGGAAATCTCACATCAGCCGCTGTCACCACAATCTCGAAAAACGGTTTCAGATCAAAATCAATCAGCACTTTTTCCATGGTATTGGTCCGGTTTGTTCCGATACCCCGAATAAATCCGTTTGTTTTAAGCTTTATCAGCAGATCTTTTAACCCTTCTTCCATGACCATATATTGGATGAATTTATGATAGCCGATGTTTTGAAGACTTTTAAACACATCCGTCAGATCATCCTTTTCAGGGAACAGATATTCAATGGCTCCCCTGACCGTCATCATGTGAACATTTACAAACTGTTCTTCATTTAAAACAGGCTTGCCAAACAGCCTTAACACCTCATTATAATACTGCCGGTTGGCAAGGGCTGTATCAAACATCACACCGTCACAGTCAAATATGACCGCTTTTATCCTTGAAATTTCCACCATCTTATTTTTGCTCAAATTCCTTTTACGGTTTCACCTTTTCAGAGGCCGAGAATACGGCAGACACCCGTATCTTGATGACCGGCTTATATTTGCTGTCCGTTTTGATTTCCAGCACTTCATAAAACCCCTTTTCTTCATCCGAGGTGGCCTTGATATGCAACTGCCAGGAGGGATTTTCCCCGGTCAGCTGAACAATTTCTGCCTGAATCGGGGTATTATTGAGTTTTTTAATATTGAGCAGTGAAAATGGATATTTAACGGACGGAGTGATACGGATCACTGAAGACAAAATTTCTCCTGATTTTCCTTCCAGATAAACAGAAGCCGGGGTTACCTCCATTATCTTCTCAACCGGACCGGTTACTTTAAGATAAAACTTATATCTGGCAGGATCATTTGTTTTAACAAGAGTAACATTTTCCATGATTTTCCCGCCAAGACCGTCTGACCTGAAACCCAGCGTGATTTTCCCTTCCCCGCCCGGGGGAATCTCGTTGTCAAAAGACTTTTTGTCACACCCTCAGGGCGGTGAGACATTGATAATCTTTAACGGCTCATCCCCTGAATTTTTAACCACAAATTCATGTTCGACATGTTCGCCTTCTACAACTGACTCAAATGTATACACAGGCTCTTCAATCACAGCCACAGGCGCTGCTGCGGCAAAAACCGGCAAAAAGCAGACCACACACCAGATGGCCAAAAACACTGTTTTCTGTTTCATAATATGCCTTTTATCAAAAATAAAACTCATTGTGCAGGTAACATACTCCATGCACAGGCAAATCTCAAGTTTGCATTGTGTTATTCTTTTCCGAACAATCCTTTAATCCCCTCTGTTGCGGATTTAAGATCAACACCTTCCCTGGCTGAATCCATTGCCTTCTGGGCTGCATCTGTGCCGGTTTTCAATCCGGATGCACCCAGTTCTTTTAAATTTCCCAGTTGTTTTAACTGATCATTGAGAACCGCTGTTACCGAATCCGAACTGATCTTGCTGTAAAGAGTGGAAAATATCTGTTCAAAGGCTTCTGCCGGAGTTGCGCCCTGTTTTTCCCTGCCGATATCCTTGAGGTGAAGATCCGGAAGCGGGGCTGTAACAGTCTTTCCTGCAAGCGCTGCCATGGTCAGATTAACTTTTCCGTCTTTAATAATCACTTCATTGATAACAATTTTTCTGCTCTGTGTATTATCCGTTGCGGCCGGACTGTCTGCTGTTTTCTTCTCTGCTTTTGCACTGCTTTGGATGTTTTTTAAAAGAGACTGAAAATTATCTGTCCCGGAAATTTTTTCATAGGTGATCTGTGGGGCCACAATTTCAATTTTATTGATAACAATCGGATTTTGAGTAATGGATGTTTCATCAATGTCTACATACACAGAGCCCACGGACATGGCCTGGGCAGATTTAAACCCGTTGGGATTTCCCAGCACAAAATCTTTAATTTTCGCCTCACCGCTGAAAATCGACAGACTGACATCCCCTAATTTTACGTTTGTTTTGGTAATCCGGGGACCAACGGTATTCACCGTTTCTTTAACAATAGGTCCCAGGTTGGAAAGTGTCAAAACAATCAAAACGACAATGAGCACAACAATAATTCCGCCTGCAATTAATAATTTTTTCATAATTCTGCTCCCTTGAAATTTCAGGTTAACTTTTTTAAGTTCACACGCTTCTTGATAGCATTTTATTTTTTATCACTGCAAATCTTATCACTGCCGGTTGAATAACTGCGCATTAATATATGCGCAGATGCCCTGTGAACAAATGCCATTGGTATGTTCTGTTTTCTTCCCATCAATACTTAAGACCTTGACAGCTCCCATCAGAGCATTGGTCAGGATAATATTGGGAAAAGAATATATCTGGTCTTTGAACATCTTTTTTGGGCAGATATCATACCCCTTATCGGACAGGATCGTCAACACTGTCTTTTGCGTCACACCCGGCAGCACATGCAGGGACTCCGGAATCCACACGGTATTGCCGTCTATGGCAAGTATGTTTGCGGTATTGGTTTCAGATACCGTATCATCACTATTCAGGATCAGCGCTTCATCCCTGCCATGGGATCTTGCATATCGCATGGCCTGTTCATAATATAAATAATTCAGCGTTTTATGATCTGCCAGAGGCGACTGCCTTGCATGGGGATAGGTTATAAGATCCAGGCCGTCCTTGCCTGCAAGTTCAAGTCGGTGAATATAGGGGCGCAGAAAAGCTGCCAGAAAATAAGGTTTTCCAAAGTTCCGGTCATCTTTTGCCATAAGCAGCTTGACTGCCAGAATTGGATCTTGAAATTTATTTTCCCGGATTAACATTCGGATCACCGCTTCCCATGTAATATCCGGCGGATATTCTTCAAATATCGATTGCCAGGATGCATTCATGCGCGCCACATGCTCTTTGAGCCTGAACACATGATTTCCTTCAACACGGATGGTTTCAAACACCCCTGCCCCGTATTGAAATCCCGTGCTGGTGGCAGATATTTTTACCATGTTCTGGTCCATCAGCCTGCCATCCACCCAGGCTTTTTTTTCAGGAACAGCGACTGCAAGCTGTCGTCCGGATAATGACTCCATCAGGGTTTTACCCTTGTCCAGTGTTTCCTGGTATTCTTTTTCAGGATCAGAATCATACACAATACCCCCGCCCACTGAAAACATGATATGATCGCCTGCAATCGTTGCCGTCCGGATGGCAATGGACAGATCCAGGGTATCATGAAAGCTGATATATCCGATCGAACCCGTATACACATGACGCTTCACAGGTTCCAGCTCATCAATAATCTCCATGGCCCGGATCTTGGGGCATCCGGTAATTGATCCCCCGGGAAAGGTCGCTTTGAGCAGATCCACCGAGGTCTTGTCCGGCTCAAGAATTCCCTGCACCACAGAAACCAGATGGAATACATTTTCATAGGGTTCAATACATTTGTGTTCACTGACAACCACCGAACCGGATTCAGTCACCCGGGACAGGTCGTTGCGCATCAGATCCACAATCATGGTAAGCTCGGCATCATCTTTAAGACTTTGAGCCAGCATGCGACTGTTTTCTTCATCCTGGACCTGAGTGGCTCCCCGTGCAATGGTTCCTTTTATCGGCCGGGTTTCCACAAAACGTCCCGATCGCTTTAAAAACCGCTCCGGGGATGTGGATACAATGTTGTGATCTCCTGCATGAATATAACTGAAAAACGCTGCCGGATTCCGCTGGAACAGATCCAGAAACAAGGCATATGTGTCTCCTGAAAAACCTGCCTCAAAACGTTGTGAAAGGTTTGCCTGATAAATATCCCCGGCTTTAAGATAGGCGATAATTTTTTTGACGCAATCGATATACTCCGCTTTTGCAAAGCTGGAATGAAACCCTTTATAATCAAGTGAAAATGAGGTTCGTTTACTGGATTGTTCAAGCCTGGCACAAAAAGATTTTCGAATGAATTCAACCGTATGTAAACATGAAAATCTGGTTTGATCTGTTCCAGATGAAAACTCAAATTCCGGAATATATAAATGCATCTGACTGCTGTGCCTATCCCGGACAAGGATACTGGATGGCGCATACAGACACATATCCGGAAGGCCGGTATCTGTACATGTTACCGGAAGTGTTTCGATCCGGTCTTTTAAATCATAGGCAAAATACCCGAACAGACCTGCACAGACCGGGATATCCGGATGGATATTTTTTAAAGAAAATCTGGCAAGAAGATCTGAAATGGCATCAAAGGGATCACAGGACAGCGCAAGTTCCCGGTCATCATATTCAAGAAAGACTCTTTCCTGACGGCTTTTTATCGACAGCCAGGGCCGGACTGCAAGCATATCATATCGTGAACACTCAAGCTTGCCTCCGGACAACAGGATCACCGTGCCTTCATCATCTGCAAAAAATGCCGCAATCTGTTCAAATGACTGATCAGACTCAAAAATTTCCTGATAAACCCCTTTTAAATCAGGAAGAAAATTCAAGGCGTTGTTCATCGCAGAAAGGGATTGACAGCCTTCTCGTTACCAATGGTGGTTTCAGGACCGTGACCGGTGTACACACGGGTGTTTGAATCAAGGGGCAGAAGTTTTTGCTTGATGCTTGAAATCAAGGTGTCATAGTCACCGCCCGGCAGATCTGTCCTGCCAATGGACCCTGCAAACAAAGTATCTCCTGAAAAAAGATGGCCTCTGGTGGACAGACAGATTCCCCCCTGTGAGTGACCCGGCGTATGAATCACGGTCATGGTGATCTCACCAAAACGGATCTGGTCACCGTCTTTCAAAAGAATATCCGCCGGCGGCGAATTTTCTGCTGACAGGCCAAACATCAGGGCACTGCTTGACAACTGGCTGAGCATGGGTTCATCCGCCTCATGAATGGCAATCTGTGCGCCTGTCACTTCTTTCATTTTCCTGTTTGCACCCACATGATCAAAATGGCCATGGGTGTTCACCAGATATTTCACCTTAAGTTCTGCCTTGGCCAGGGCCATGAGAATATCACTGGCATCATCCCCCGGATCAATAACAATGGCTTCCCTTGTTTTTTCACATCCCACAATAAAGCAATTGGCCATGATCGGCCCCACTTCAAGTTTTTTTATAATCATAACATTCTCCCAGAGGATCTTTTACACCCCTTCAAGTGACTTGATCCGGTCCAGAACACCATTGATAAATGCGCCTGAATCCTTTGTTCCGTATTTTTTGCCAATTTCAACAGCTTCATTAATGGTGACACTTGGCGGAATATCTTCACATTTTAACAGTTCAAACACAGCAATCCGCATGATATTTCTATCCACAACAGGCATCCTGGAAAGTCTCCAGTTCTTTGAACATTGAATGATCAAATCATCTATTCTGGACTGATTGTCCCTCACACCGCTGACCAGCATATGAAAAAACGGTTTAACCGCGGATGTGAGTTCTTCTTCATTATTCAGGCAGAAACTTTCAAGGTTTTTTTCCGGGTCAGATGAATCCACATCGATAAAAAAAAGCGCCTGGAGCGCAAGCTCTCTTGCCTGACGGCGATCACCCATATCTTTATTTGACCTTTTTAAGACTGTCAGTCAGATTGGCCATTTCAATGGCAGCCATGGCAACATCAAATCCCTTGTTTCCGGCTTTTGTGCCTGCCCTTTCAATGGCCTGTTCAATGGTTTCCGTGGTCAGAATACCAAACATCACAGGCGTATCAGATTCCAGACTGACCGATGCAATGCCTTTGGACACTTCGGCACAGACATAGTCATAATGGGTTGTGGCCCCGCGAATAACAGCGCCGATACAGATAATTGCATCATAATGACCTGCACGGACCATTTTCTGTGCTGCCAGAGGAATCTCAAAAGCGCCGGGAACCTTTAAAACCGTAATATCCTTATCATCTGCTCCGCTCCGGATCAGTGCATCCAAAGCGCCGTCCAGCAATTTCGCGGTAATAAAATCATTAAACCGGGAAGCAATGATTCCGAATTTCTTACCTTTGGCCTGTAAACCTGCTTCAATTATTTTTGGCATTTTCTTTTCCTTATTATATCCATTCACTTCATTTTATATTTTAAATTACATCCTGAGCAGATGCCCCATCTTGGCCTGTTTACATTTAAGGTATCCCTTGTTGTGGCAATTGGATTCAACTTCTATGGGAACCTGTTCAACAACACTTAATCCATAGCCTTCCAGACCTACCATTTTTTTAGGATTATTGGTGAGCAGCCGCATCTTTTTTACGCCAAGATCCACCAGCATCTGGGCTCCCACGCCATAGTCGCGCATATCTGCCTCAAACCCCAGTTTTTCATTGGCTTCCACGGTATCCAGACCCTGACGCTGGTATTCATATGCTTTTAATTTATTGACAAGTCCGATCCCTCGGCCTTCCTGGCGCAGATACAGGATCACGCCGCATCCTTCATTGTTGAGCATGGTCATGGCCCGGTGAAGCTGGTCCTGACAGTCACAGCGCAGAGAAGAAAAAATATCTCCGGTCATGCATTCAGAATGCACCCTGACCAGAATTTCCTTTTCAGGATCAATTTCCCCTTTGACCAGCGCAATATGTGTTAAACTGTCAAGATCATTTTCATAGGCAATAATCTTGAAATCTCCTCCAATACGCGTGGGGATAACCGTCTGGGCTGCACGATGAACAAAAATTTCTGTTCTCAGCCGGTATTTTACCAGATCCGCCACCGTACAGATCCCCATGCCATGTTTTTTTGCAAATTTTTCAAGGGAAGGCATACGGGCCATGGTACCATCCTCATCCATGATTTCACAGATCACCCCGGCCGGTTTCAATCCCGCAAGACGGGCCAGATCCACAGACCCTTCGGTCTGGCCGATTCTGACCATAACCCCGCCATCTCTTGCCCGCAAAGGGAAAATATGGCCGGGTCTGGCAATATCATTGGGCGTTGTACCATCTGCCACTGCAGTCAGAATCGTGGTTGCCCTGTCTGCTGCAGAAATACCCGTGGTAACGCCTTTTTTTGCCTCAATGGACACGGTGAATCCGGTCCCGTACTGGGATGTATTATTATCCACCATCATGGGCAGATCCAGCCGGTCTGCAATACTTGAATCCAGGGAAAGACAGATCAGTCCTCTTCCGTGTGTTGCCATAAAATTAATGGCTTCCGGGGTAACCGCCTCTGCGGCCATGGTCAGATCACCCTCATTCTCACGGTCTTCATCATCCACAAGAATGACCATCTTCCCCTTTTTAATATCTTCAATAGCCTGTTCGATTGTTAAATGCGGCATATTTCAATCCTTTAATTTATAAAAATCCATTCCTTGCAAGAAGTTCCATACTGATATCCGTTTTCTTATGACTTGATGCATCATTTTTAGACGAACTTCCCCTTAAAATCTTCTTAACATATTTTCCGATCATGTCGGTTTCCAGATTCACCTCATCTCCCGCTTTTTTAAGCCCGATGGTCGTCATCTGTGCAGTGTGAGGAATAATACTGATTTCAAAATCATTTTTTGAGCATCTGTTGATGGTCAGAGAAATACCGTCAATGGCAACGGACCCTTTTTCAATCAGATCATCTGCCAGTGTTTCAGACACCTGTATGGCAATGATAACGGCATTGCTTTTTTTTACAATAGACGAAATAACGCCTGTTCCGTCTATATGGCCTGAAACCAGGTGGCCATCAATCCGGTCTGATAATTTCAACGCCCGCTCGATATTTACACGGCTTCCGGTTGTCAGGTGTTTAAAGGTTGTCCGCTCAACCGTTTCCGGGGCCATATCCACTGAAAATTCATTTTTGTTCAGCCGGACAGCCGTCAGACAGGCACCGTTCACCGCAATTGAATCCCCGACTCTGGTTTCCGACAAATCAAGGGAGCAGGCAATGCTTAATACTTTTCCCTGGCCTGAAGATTCAATCCGTTTTATGGTTCCCAAACTTTCTATAATTCCGGTAAACACTACAATATATTTCCCTGATTATTCTTTCATATCATACGGCTATTTTAAATATCCCTGTACCAGGATATCTGAACCAAACTGCCTTACATCCATATTTTTAAGCACAAAGGCATCCTTGATCAATTTCGGGCCTGTGCCGGCAAATACCGGATATCCATCCGACCCCCCCAAAAACTTTGGGGCCATGAAAAACATCATTTTATTCACAATCCCGGATCTGAGTGCAACGCCTGCAAGCGTGCTTCCGCCTTCTATCAGTACGCTCAGAATCGATATTTTCCCTAATTTAATCATCAGCTCATTTAAATCAAGTCTTTGTCCTTTAAGAGATACCGCCATGACCTGAACCCGATCTGTTTCAAACGCCTTTATTTTCTCCTTTGAAATACCGGGACCTGTGACAATAATTGTTTTTGCATCAGATTTCTGGGTCAGTACTTTTGCATCTTTTTTTATGGTCAGATGCGTATCCAGAATAATCCTGACAGGGTCCTTTGTTTTTTGGCCCTCAATTCTTGCAGTCAAAGACGGATTATCTGAGTGCAGCGTACCCGAACCCACCAGAATGGCATCTGTTTCATGCCGGATCTGATGGACATATTCTCTGGATTCAGCATTTGTAATCCATTTGGAATCTCCGGTGGATGTGGCGGTCTGCCCGTCAAGCGTGGATGCACATTTTAAGATGACAAACGGGGTTTGATTATTTTGAACATACCAGATAAAATCTTCGATCAGGGTTCGGGTCTGCTGTTCAAGCACACCGGATACCACCTGAACCCCCTTATCCTGCAGGTATTGTATCCCGCCGCCGCTGACAAAGGGATTGGGATCTTTACACCCCACCACCACTTTTCTGATCCCTGCATCCAGAATTTTATGGGTACACGGTGGCGTTTTCCCAAAATGATTACAGGGCTCAAGGGTCACATAAATAGTGGCACCGCGGGCGTTAACCCCTGCATCCTCAATGGCCTCGACCTCTGCATGGGGCAGGCCGGCCGCCCGGTGAAACCCTGTGCCGACAACGATATCATTTTTAACAACAACAGCGCCTACGCAAGGATTCGGAGAGGTAAAGCCTTTTGCTTTTTTCGCACAGGACACAGCAAGCTGCATATATTCATGATCGGTCATCGGCCTTATCCGTAATGGTATCAAATTCGATGGGCAGGCAGTCATCCGGCATCAGACTTTTAAGCTCCTGGATAAAATCCGCCACATCCTTAAATTCTCTATAAACCGAAGCAAACCGGACATAGGCCACATCGTCGATTTTTTTCAAGGCTTCAATGATTTTTTCACCCACAATCGTGGAAGGAATTTCACGCTCAGACAAGTCCCGAAGATCCTGCTCAATGGTATCCACGGTATCTTCGATCTGATCCATACTGATAGCTCTTTTTTCACAGGCTTTTTTAATACCGGTCAGTATTTTTTCCCGGTTGAATTCTTCTCTTCGGCCATCTTTTTTGACAATAACAATGGGGATGTATTCTACTCTTTCATAAGTCGTAAACCGTTCCAGGCATTCCAGGCATTCCCTGCGTCTGCGGACCTCAAAATCTATTTTGCCCGGGCGTGAATCAACCACCCGTGTATTCTGTTTTCCGCAAAATGGGCATCTCATATCACGCCTCTTGTTCTTTAAAGGTCGAGCCGGACAAGTTCGACTTCTGCATTGTCAAACATTTCCAGAGTCAATGGATCATCATATCCATCTTTATAATAAACAGTTTTAATTCCTGCATTTATGATCATTTTGGCACAGATGGAACAGGGCTGATTGGTACAGTAAAGAACCGCTCCTGCCACCTGGACACCATGATATGCCGCCTGGATAATGGCATTTTGTTCCGCATGAACGCCCCGGCATAATTCGTGTTTTTCTCCGGAAGGCACATTGAGTTTTTCCCTTAAACACCCGGTTTCAATACAGTGGGGAACATTTGCCGGTGCGCCGTTATATCCGGAGGATAAAATCCGCTTTTCCTTGACCAGAACCGCTCCCACTTTTCTTCTTGTACAGGTGGACCGGGTAGCGACCAGATCACAGATCCCCATAAAATATTGATGCCATGACGGCCGGTCCGTCTGTTCCTGAGTCATTATCCACGTTTTCCTGCATATAAGGGATATTGCGTGCACAGCGTTCTGACCTTGTCAGCAACCGCTTCAATATTTGATTCATCATCCAGAACATCACAGATAAACTGCGCAATTTTCTGACTGGCTGCCACATCCATTCCTCTGGAGGTCACAAGGGGAAGACCGATCCGAATACCGCTGGTGACAAACGGAGATCGTTTTTCATTGGGAACCGTATTCTTGTTTACCGTGATTCCGGCTCTCCCAAGTCTTTCTTCAGCATCTTTTCCGGAAATCTCTTTCTGACTGAAATCCACCAGTACCATATGATTATCCGTGCCGTTTGATACCAGTTTATACCCTCTTTGCATCATCACATCTGCAAATGCGGCTGTATTTTTGATCACCTGTTTCTGATAGCTGACAAAGGATTCACCCAGAGCTTCCTTGAAGGCAACCGCTTTTGCTGCAATGACATGCATCAGAGGACCTCCCTGAATTCCGGGAAATATCTGACTGCCAATGGCTTTTGCATATTTGGCCGAAGACAGGATCAACCCGCCGCGAGGCCCCCGGAGTGTCTTGTGGGTGGTTGATGTGATCACATCGGCATATCCCACCGGACTTGGGTGCAGCCCTGCTGCAACAAGCCCTGCAATATGTGCCATATCCACCATGAACAAAGCACCCACGGATTTTGCAATCTGAGAAAAACCTTTGAAATCAATTATCCGGGGGTATGCACTGGCACCGGCCACAATCAGCTTGGGCTGATGCTTTCTGGCAAGGGCTTCCACTTCAGCCAGATCAATGCGCTCTGTTTCCGGTGAAAGACCGTAATGAACAAAATCATACAGTTTTCCCGAGAAACTGGCTGAAGCGCCATGGGTCAGATGCCCGCCATGGGATAGATTCATGGCAAGGATTTTATCTCCAGGATTCAACAGGGCAAAATAGACTGCCATGTTTGCCTGGGAACCTGAGTGCGGCTGGACATTGGCATATTCAACATTAAACAGTTTTTTGGCTCTTTCAATGGCCAGATCTTCCGCCTGGTCCACATATTCACAGCCGCCATAATATCTTTTGGCAGGATATCCTTCTGCATATTTGTTGGTGAGGATCGACCCCTGCGCTGCCATGACAGCCTGGCTGGCAATATTCTCCGAGGCAATCAGGTTCAGCTCATATTCCTGCCGGTCCGATTCCTGTTCAATGATCTTTGCAATTTCCAGATCTGTGCTGCTTATCACACCCATTATAAACCCTTCTTAATTATCAATATCCTGAATGCGCTTCAAATGACGTCCGCCTTCAAATTCAGTATCCAGCCATGTCTGAACCAGCTCAAAAGCCAGAATGTCTCCGATAATACGGCCACCTAAAACCAGAATATTGGAATCATTATGGACACGGCTCAATTTTGCTGAAAAGACATCCGAAACAAGGGCCGCCCGGACTTTGGGAAACCGGTTGGCCACCATGGACATACCAAGACCTGTTCCGCACAGCAGAATCCCTTTACTGAATTCTCCCCGGGATACAGCACCGGCCACTTTTTTCCCGTAATCCACATAATTTACGGATTCCGGACCTGTGGTTCCGACATCTATAACCTGCCAGCCTTTATCCTGAAGATATTTTTTTATCTTTTCCTTTAACTCAAACGCCGCATGATCACATCCGATGATGATAGAATTATCCTGACCCATTTTCTCCCCGATAACTGAATCCGATACTTAAAAATGAAAATTAAAATTTTGATTTTATAAAATCAATGACATCCTGAACCGTAATCAGTTTTTCAGCATCATCATCATCAATTTCAATCTCAAAAATTTCTTCCATTGACATGACCAGTTCGACAATTGTCAAAGAATCCGCTCCCAGGTCTTCAATCAAAGAGGCTTCCGGAACAACATCCTCAATATCGATATTCTGAATTTTATCTGCGATCACTTTTTTTACTTTTGTTTCAACCGTCATCGTTGGAAGCGCCTCCTTTAACTATTCTGCATCTTCAGTTTCAGCGGTTAGCTTTCTGCCGTTATATGCGCCACATTCCGGGCAGGCGGCATGGGGAAGTTTGGGTTCCTGACATTCCGGGCAGACGCCGACTGTAGGGGCACTTGTTTTATAATGGGTCCGTCTTTTGCGTCCTCTGGCCTTGGAATGCCTTTGTTTTGGTACTGCCATTGATCTCTCCTAAGTATATTATTTTATTTATATTTCCAAATTTTCTTTTTCTGTATATAAAAACACACATAATTACCGTAATTTGTTAAAACTGTCAAGAAATTAAACCCTGTTGCTCAACTCAAAGTTTTGTGATACTTAAGGGCTCGATTTTACACTATTTACCGGAGAATATATGGAACCAATCATTACACGATTTCCCCCGTCCCCCAGCGGATACCTTCACATTGGAGGGGCAAGAACCGCATTGTTCAACTGGCTGTATGCAAAAAAAACAAAGGGGAAATTCATCCTGAGAATAGAGGACACGGATGCTGCAAGATCCACCACAGAGTCTGTACAGGCCATCCTGGATTCACTTGAATGGCTGGGCATTGACTGGGATGAGGGCCCCTATTTTCAATCCCAAAGAGCACCCATCCACGCTGAATATATTGAAAAGCTGGTGGCATGCGGTGCAGCGTATTATTGTTCATGTACCCCGGATGAAGTGGATGCCATGCGTGAGGCTGCCAAAGCCTGTGGTAAAAAACCCATGTATAACGGAAAATGCCGGGACAGACATCTTGAAAAAGGCCCGGACACCGTTGTCCGCCTGCGCACTCCGGATACCGGCGTGACCGTGGTTGAGGACATTGTCAAGGGAAATGTTGCCTTCCAGAATGCTGAAATGGATGATTTCATTCTCCAGAGAAGTGACGGATCTGCCATGTATAACCTGGCAGTGGTTGTCGATGATCTGACCATGGGCATCAACACCATTATCCGCGGGGATGATCATCTAATCAATACCCCGAAACAGATGCTGATTTATCAGGCACTCAATGCGGCGGTTCCTGTTTTCGGGCACGTTCCCATGGTTCTGGGATCTGACAAATCCCGGTTAAGCAAACGCCATGGTGCCATGTCTGTGGGGGAATACCAGAAAATGGGGTTCCTGCCCGATGCAGTCATCAATTATCTGGTGCGTTTAGGATGGTCCCATGGGGATCAGGAATTTTTCACCCGGCAGGACCTGATTGAAAAATTTGATCTGGAACATCTGGGCCGGTCCGCCTCCATGTTTGACATGGATAAACTCATGGCACTCAATGCCCGGCATATTCAGAGCAAATCCCCTGAAGACCTGGCAGCTTTTTTGCTGCCGCATCTTCAGGATCTCCAACTTACAGCAGAAGACAATGTCTTCACCCATGGCGTGATCCAGACGCTTGCACCCAGAAGCAAAACACTTGTAGAAATGGCCCAGGCTGCAAGGTTCTATTACCAGGACACTATTGAATTTGATGAAAAAGCAGCTGCAAAATTTTTAACCCCGGATACAATGGGTATTTTACAACACTCTGCCAAAGGTATCCGTGCGCTGGACACATACACAGAAGCATCCCTTGAAGATATCTTCAAAAAAATCATGGATGACAGCAAACTTGGATTCGGCAAAATCGCCCAGCCCATACGGGTGGCCATTACCGGCACCACTGTCAGTCCGGGAATATTTGAGATGCTGCTGGTGCTGGGAAAAGAAAAAACAGTTTGCCGGATTGATGCTGCGGTTAAATGGATTCAGGAACAGGCATAAACAATCCCTGAATACCCGACAAAACTGTCTGATTCAGATTTTTCAAAACTTGTGGCGTAGTCAAGCTCCAAAGCGCTTGCTGCGCCCATTTTTTTACAGGCGCAGACCGTTGCTGCAGCAGCGCCGGGACAGCACATGCTTTTATTGGCAAGTCCCAGCTCGATAATCTGTGTTTCATCCATTTTCAGCATGGCATCAATGGCCTGCCGGTCATTTTGCTTTTCCACCCATTTGACGGCTTCCTTTCCTTTTCCCGCACAGATCAGACCGAAATTGGGTCCATAATGCGTCATATCGGTTGAGCCGATAATCCGGATATTTTTTCCCATTTCACAGGCTGTATCTGCCACGGCTTTCCCGATGGCAATGGCCGTGGCATTGGGAGACACGGCACATACCACTATCTTTGACTCCGGGAAAAAATATTTGATAAACGGGTTTTGCAGTTCAAAGGTATTTTCATCCGGAAACCGTGCCGGTGTTTTTTTATCAAGCCCGATTCTCCCGGCAAACTGGTCCACAAATGCCGCATCCACCTCGATCTGTCCAAAAGGGGTTTCAATCCTGCCATGGCTTAACACAAAGGGATCAGACTGCGGATGCATATGTCCGCCAAACAGGACAATGGTATCAATTGTCCGGGGATCATCTTTCTGGGCATCAATTTTATGCTCTGGTTTATACTCCGGCCCTTTATGACCTGATTGTAAAGAGGCAATCACCCGACAGGCAATGGAGCCTGAATAATACCATCCGGCATGGGGAACGATTCCGCCGACAACATCTCCGGTCAAAACCCCTTGTTTTTCTTTTAAAAATTGATGGATAGACGACTGACATTCACGGGCTGTTGCAGGATACCAGGCACCTGCAAACGCCATTTTCAGTTTTTCCATACTTTCCCCCCCCAATCTTTATATGTGTGTTTTTATCTCCCGGTTTTTTCAAACACCTTTAATTTAATCCATTCTATCCAGGGCTCAAATCCTTCCTGGGTTTTGGCGGAGATTTCAAATACCGGCAGACGGGAATGCACTTTTTTCATATTGTCCACTGCAAGGGGTGCATCAAAATCAAGATAGGGCAGCAGATCGATTTTATTTAAAATCGCAGCATCTGCCACACGGAACATCAACGGATATTTTAAGGGTTTATCTTCTCCTTCGGTTACACTCAAGACCACCACCCTGACATCTTCACCTATATCAAATTCAGCAGGGCATACCAGATTGCCGATATTCTCCACGATCAGCAGGTCAAGATCGTCACAGCCCAGCTTTTTGGCAGCATCAAATATCAGATTTGCAGACAGATGACAGTCGCCGCCGAACTGGTCCGTATTGATCTGGGTCACTTTAACGCCGGTGACTGCCAGACGATCCGCATCATTGGTGGTACAGATATCTCCCACAATCACCCCGGTACGAATGGCAGGCATCAGTTTTTCAAGGGTCCGGCACAGCGTCTGTGTTTTCCCGGAGCCTGGCGAAGACATCATGTTGATGACAAATACATTCTGATCTTTAAAAAAATTTCTATTTTTCTGGGCCTGTGTCTCATTGGCTTCCAGCACTCTTTTTTGAATATTGATTTCCATTTTTCACCCCTGCCTTTTATTTAATATGAATCCTGTTAAAAATCTTTTGTATCCGCAGACGTTTTAATCCGCCAGTTCAAGGGATGTGATTTCAATTTCCCTTCCGGTGAGCATCTTCACATTCCCGTCTGCACAATGGGGGCAGCCGAATTCCGGGCCTGTCACCTCCCATTCATGTTTACAGGAGTCACATCGCACGGTCACCGGTACAAATTCGATATCAAGCCTGGCATTTTCCAATGGTGTGTCTTTGCTGAGAATCTCAAAACAAAAAGTCAGGCTGTGCTCCACGATTGCTGAAAGTTTTCCGATCCTTAAATTCAGCTTTTCAACCTTTGGATTCACCATCTCTTTTGGAATCGAATCCATGGCAATTTCTATCAGTTGTTGTGCGATTCCCATCTCATGCATAGGCTTATTCCTCAGATTGTTTTAAATAAAAATCATGTTTGAACGCTGCAAACCGGTCCTGGTTTATGGCAGTTCGCATCTGCGCCATCAGATCCAGATAATAATACAGATTATGGATCGTATTCAGCCGGTATGCCAGAAGTTCCCGGCTTTTATACAGATGACGCAGATAAGCCCGGGAATAATTGCAACAGGTATAACACTTACAATCCGTATCAACGGGGTCTTTGTCAAGCCTGAATTTTGCATTGGAAATATTCAGGGTTCCCCTGGATGTGAACAACTGACCGTTTCTGGCATTTCTGGACGGCATGACACAGTCAAACATATCACATCCCATCCCCACAAGCTCCACCAGATCCTGGGGTGTTCCCACCCCCATGATATATCGGGGTTTATCCTCGGGCAGCAGCGGCAGTGTATGTTCTGCCATCTCATACATCAGTTCTTTGGGTTCACCCACACTTAAACCGCCAATGGCAAAGCCTGGAAAATCTATGCTTGTCAGCTGCCGGGCGGACAAGGTCCGAAGGTGTTTGTGCATCCCGCCCTGAACAATGCCGAACAGATTATTTTTTGCGCCTTTTTCCTGCCAGAAATCAAATCCCCTTTTTGCCCACAGCGTTGTTTTTTCCAATGCCTGCAGGGCCTGCTTTTCTGTGGCAGGATATCCCACGCACCAGTCCAGGGACATCATGATATCCGAGCCTAAAATCATCTGGATCTCCACAGCCCTTTCCGGCGAAAACATGTGCCGGGACCCGTCAATATGCGATTGAAAGGCCACGCCTTCATCGGTGAATTTTGCCAGCTTTGCCAGAGAAAAAAACTGAAACCCCCCCGAATCGGTCAACATGGGCTTATTCCAGCGGATAAATTCATGCAGCCCGTCCAGATGCCCGATCACCTCACAGCCCGGCCGCAGATACAAATGATAGGTATTCCCCAGAATGATCTGGGCATTGCAGTGATCCAGATCCTCCACACTGACTGATTTTACAGAGCCCAAGGTTCCCACAGGCATGAAAACAGGGGTCTGGATCCTGCCGTGATCCGTGTGGATCTCCCCTGTCCGGGCGCTGGAATTTTGCTGTGCCTGTTTTGATATTTCAAATTTCAACATATGTTTTACGTAATAAACCCTATTCTATAAGCCCTATTCAAGAAACCCAATTATTCTATAAACCCATTATTCTATGAACATGGCATCGCCATAACTGAAAAACCGGTATCCTTTTTCAACAGCCAGTGTATAGGCTTCCAGTATTTTTTTCCGGTCATAAAATGCCGACACCAGCATCAGCAGGGTGGATTCGGGCAGATGAAAATTGGTGATCATGGCATCCACGCATTTAAACTGATACCCCGGATAAATAAACAGATCACACTGACCCGCCCCGGGCACCACATATCCGTTTTCATCAGACACATATTCCAGTGTCCTGACACTGGTTGTGCCCACGGCCACAATTCTTCTGCTGGCTTTTTTTGCAGCATTGATTTTATCCGCAGTCCGGGCAGATAATGAAAAATATTCTGTGTGAATCTGATGCTCTCGGATATCCTTCACCCGAACCGGCACAAACGTCCCGTAGCCCACGTGCAGGGTCAGAAAAGCAAGTTCGACCCCTTTTTTTTCAAGCTGATCCATCAGCTCTTGTGTAAAATGAAGCCCGGCTGTGGGCGCTGCCACAGCACCCTTGTGTTCTGCATATACGGTCTGATAACTGTGTGCATCTGTTAAATCTGTGCCGGCATCATCCCGTCTGATATACGGCGGCAGCGGCATCTGTCCTTCTGTTTCCAGAAATTTTAAAAATTGATCTCCACCTGAAAACCGGATCTGGGAGATATACCCGTTAACCGCCATCACCTGTGCCTGAATAGATTTGCCCAGTAAAATCCGGGCACCGGCTTTTGGATGTTTAGAGGCTTTCACCAGGCAGTCGCACTGAAAAAAACCCATCTGGTCCAGATTTTTCAAACCCACCGTATAATCAATAATCAGTATTTCCACTTTGCCGCCGGTTTCTTTTTTGCCCAGTATTCTTGCCGGAATCACCTTTGTGTTATTCACCACCAAAAGATCATCTGATTTGAGCAAAGAAACCAGATCGCTGAATGTATGATGGGCAATCTGTCGGGTTTCGCGATCAATATGAAACAGTTTTGACCCGCTCCGGTTTGGCACCGGAACTTGTGCAATCTGCTCCGGCGGCAGATCATAAGTATAATCTGATAAAGCAAACATCACTATCCTTTCATGGAAAAATAAACCACCAGAAATCCGGTCAGCATCAGGATAAAACCAAATCGTCTTAAACTGTCATCCTCCATTCCAATCACCATCTGTATCATCTGTTTCATTTTTTCCGGAAAAGCAAAATACGGCAGGCCTTCAACAATCATAACCATGCCCACCACACATAAAAAAAATCTCATAACCCCTTTTTCTCCTAAGTTATTTGTTTTTTCTATCCTCTATCAGAAAAAACCACTTGTCTGTCAACCTTGAACAAGTGTTCCCGTTTTATAGGTTTAGCCCGGTTTATGCAATAAAAATTATATTGATAAATCAAAACATCAAGGTTATATAAAGAGGTTAAAATATTTTTAAAGGCACCCTTAAAATATATAAAGGATACATAGTTTTATGCAGTTTGAACCGGTGATCGGCCTTGAAGTCCATGCGCAATTAAAAACCAAAACCAAAATTTTTTGTTCCTGTTCCACAGAATTTGGCAAATCTCCCAATGCCAACACCTGCCCTGTATGCACCGGTATGCCGGGCATGCTGCCGGTTTTAAATGAACAGGCGGTCAGCTTTGCCATTAAAGCGGCTTTGGCCACCCACTGCAGAATCAACACGGAAAGCCGGTTTGACCGGAAAAACTATTTTTACCCGGATCTTCCCAAAGGATATCAGATTTCACAATATGCGTTTCCCATCGCAGAACATGGTTTTCTTGACATCCACACCCCGAATACCGGCGCAAAAAAAATCGGAATCACCCGAATCCATATGGAAGAAGATGCCGGCAAACTGATCCATGATCCGGCCCGTTCCGTGAGCATGGTGGATCTGAACCGGACCGGTGTTCCGCTGATTGAAATTGTCAGTGAACCGGACATTCGAACTGCCCAGGAAGCAGGCGCGTATTTAAGAAAACTGCATGCGATCTTAAAATATATTGATGTGTGCGACGGGAATATGGAAGAAGGGTCTTTTCGCTGCGATGCCAATATTTCCATCCGCCCTGTCGGGCAAAAAGAATTCGGCATTCGTACTGAACTTAAAAACCTGAACTCCTTTAAACATGTGGAAAAGGCCATTCTTTATGAAATTCAGCGCCAGACCTATGTGATTGAAGAAGGCAATACCATTGTTCAGGAAACCCGGCTGTGGGATCCCTCCAGAAACAAAACCGTTTCCATGCGCGGCAAAGAAGATGCCCACGATTATCGCTATTTTCCTGATCCGGATCTGGTACCGCTTATCGTTGATGATGCGTGGATTCAGTCCATCAAGGCCACCCTGCCCGAACTGCCTGAAGCCCGACAGGCCAGGTTTGTAAAGGAATATGATCTTACACCCACCGATGCGGCCACTTTAACCTCGTCCATTGAGCTGGCTGATTTTTTTGAACAGACCGCAAGCCCTCTTGGGGACAAAAAACAGGCCGCAAACTGGGTCATGACCACTTTTCTGGGCATGCTGAACGCACAGGGAATTACCATTGATCAATCCCCCATTCGTGCGTCCGCTTTTTCAAAACTGCTCAAACTGCTGGAAGACCATAAAATAAATGCCAATGCCGCAAAAATTGTTTTTGATGAAATGCTGTCTTCTGCAAAAGATCCTGAAACCATTGTTAAGGAAAAACAGCTTGAACAGGTTTCAGACAGCTTTGAGCTTGAAGAAATGGTAAAAGAGACCATTAAGGAAAACCCCCAGGAAGCCCAGGCCTATAAAGACGGAAAAACAAAACTGTTCAGTTTTTTTATGGGACAGATCATGAAAAAAACCAGGGGCAAGGCAGATCCTAAAATCGTTACCCAATTGCTCAACAAAAATCTTTAAAGGGAGACCTCTATTTTGAAAAACCAATTTAAAATCCGCTTTTTTATCCTGAGCCTGTCCAGCCTGTTTTGCTTTCCCTTGAATCTTTGGGCTCAAACCCCGAAAACCATTGCCATTCTGCCGTTTGAAATCATCGCCGCAAAGGATCTGTCCTATATCCAGTCCGGCGCCTTTCAAATGCTGCATTCGCGTCTTTTATGGAAAGATCACATAACCATTATTGATAAAAACCAGATGCAATCCCACCTTGATACTGCGTCATCAAAAGATTCAGACACAATCATAAAAAAAATTGCAGATGCCACGGGTTGTGATTTTGTGCTGGCCGGCAGCATCACCAGCTTTGCAGATGCATTCAGCATTGACAGCAAAATCTATGACATTAAAAACAAACAATATCTGAGTTTTTCGGAACAGTCCAAAACCCTTGATGATGTTATTCCTAAAATCAATCTCATTGCCGCTAAAATTAATAAAAAAGTATTTCAAAGACAAACCGCAGTGTATGAAAATCTGGTAAAAGAAGAAAAGGAAAAAATTGAACAGATGCGGCGCCAGAACCCTGAGAATCTGATGCCGGTGTTTCCCCAAGGTGAACAGGAAGAAAAAACCCCTATCTGGAAAATCTGGAAGTATTTATAACAGGGCAGTTTGAACACAAGAAAATTCTTAAATATGTTTTTTTCTGGATAAGTGACATATAAATAGTTTAATATATCAAACAGCATGAAATTTCATAATTAAAGGAATGTAACGGAGGCCGACATGAACAAAGCCGCCATCACCAAACATGAGATTTACAATAAACTGGTTGGATTTACCGAACAGGATCTTAGTGATATTGCGAACTTCATTGATTTTATACGGCATAAAAATAAACTTAAAGACAAACAAATTGTAAAGCTCGAAGGCATTTTAAAAGACCGGGACATTGACCTTTCCATCCTCAAAGAGTTCAAAAAAAACACATGGGAACATGTAGACCGGGAATTTGAGAATGGATAGCTTTGTGACCGACACCCAGGCACTTGTCAAATTCATGATGGGCAAAAAGGTCATCAACGAGAGATCCCATAAAGCATACCAGGCAGCCGACAAAGGAGAAGCCACTATCATCATCCCGGCCATTGTCTTGATGGAGATGCTGTATCTGTTCGAAAAAAACAGGATTGATGTGGGCCTGCTACAGACCGAAGATTTGTTTAAAAGCCGGAACTACCAGTTTGAACCCTTAAGTTTTGATATCCTAAAAACAGCGTCCGGTATCAACGACATCCCGGAACTGCATGACCGTCTAATTGCAGCCATCGCAAAATACCTTGAACTACCCTTGATTACCAATGATCCTGTGATTAAAGAGTCTGAACACGTTGAGGTTCTTTAGCAGTTCTCAATCATATACGGTAAAAAAACTAAAATAAAACCTTTGACCCCTGTAATTATTTTAGCAAAAAAAGTTGTTTTATAATTGTTTTATTGACAAAATGCCATATTTTAACTATTTTGTCAGCTGGAAAACAATTTTACAGGGATGTCCTATGGAAATACACGTTTTGAAACATCGACCAGCAGGCTATACATATCTTATTGATATGATGGATCTGGCAGACATGCCCCTTTGGCACACCTCTTTTGTGTCTTCATCGGGAACTCACAGATCTGAAGTTCATGCGGGTGTGATAAAAGACATCTACCCTGCAAGGTACTGGCCCGGAGAAACGGTCGGCGATCATCTGGAGTTTGCGCTGAAATACGATGGTGTAAACCTGGGGCTGCTGGCGCAAATCTTCGAAAAGGTTTCTCAGGATGCGCTTACCAGATACATCAAATCCAAGCCGACCGGGAAGTATGCCCGGAGGATCTGGTTTTTCTATGAGTTTCTGATCGGAAAACAACTGCCTGTTGACGACCTGACTTCCGGCAACTATGTTGATGCACTGGAAACTAAAGATTATTACACCGTTCAGAACGGGAAAAAATCTTCACGCCACCGTATTGTTGACAACCTGCTTGGCTCAAAAGCCTTTTGCCCTGTCGTCAGAAGGACCGAAAAGCTCTCCGAACTTGATTCATCCGACCTGCGCAAAACGTGTGAGGATATTATCACCGTGTATCCACCGGAACTGATTCGTCGGGCGCTGACCTACCTTTACAACAAAGAAACAAAATCATCATTTGAAATTGAGCACATAAAGCCGAATGCGTCCCGAACACAAAAATTCATCGCCTCTCTGGAGCTTGCCGAAAAGGAAGACTTCTGCGAAAAGGAAAGGCTGATAGAACTTCAGAATCGCATCGTTGACCCCCGATTCAAAGACAGCGACTACCGGGTGAGCCAGAGTTACGTAGGACAAACAATTGTCTATCAAAAAGAGATCATTCATTTCATCTGTCCAAAACCTGATGATTTGCCAGGTCTGATGGAAGGATTGATCGCTTCCCATAAACGGATGAAAGCTGGAAATGTTTCTCCGGTCATCCACGCAGCAACGATCGCCTATGGTTTTGTATTTCTGCACCCGTTCGAGGATGGGAACGGACGAATCCATCGATTTTTGATACACAACATCCTTTCGCTGCAGGAAATGATACCCCGCGGACTCATGTTCCCGATTTCGGCAGTCATGCTGAAAAATCCAACAAATTATGATGCATCTTTGGAAGCTTTCTCACGGCCCTTGCTTCAGCATATCGATTATCGACTGGATGAAATGGGGAAAATGACCGTCGAAAATGATACCGCCTCCTGGTATCAATATATGGATATGACACCTCAATCAGAAGCCTTCTACGAGTTTATAACCAAAACGATCCAAGAGGAGCTTGTGGAAGAACTCCGCTTTCTGGCCAACCATGAACATACCAAGAAGGCAATACAGGACATCATTGATATCCCTGACCGCCTTATCAACCTGTTTATCCAGTTGTGTTTACAGAACAACGGCAGCCTTTCAGCAAAAAAACGATCAGCCCACTTTGATTTTCTGACCGATGAAGAGCTTTCAGCGATGGAGCAAACCGTAAGAGATGGCTACAACCGACCCGATTGATTGACGGTTGGGATGATCTTGCAGAGCATGTCGATCAGTTGCAGTTTTCACTGCTGTCTTACTAATTCTTAAGATTTTTTACTTATAAACTTTTCTTCGATGTCCGACCCGAACAACAAGAACGGTAACCATTTCTTCTTTAATGCTACAGATAATACGATAATTACCTACTCGATATTTCCAAAGACCTGATAAATTTTGTTTCAAAGCTTCACCAAATCGCCGCGGATCATCAGTCGTTGCAATCCGTTCAAACAAATACTTTAAAATACGTTTTGCCTGTGGGCGATCAATCCGATCCAGTTCTTTTTCTGCTTCTTTTTCAAACTCAACTTTCCAGAGCATAACGCTCCATCACTTTTTCAAGCGATACTGTTTTTGATTTTCCAGACCTGATATCTTCAAGCCGTTTTTCAGCAAGATATATATCTTCCAGATCATCTAAATGCTTCAGGATAGCCTCTTTTGCATAATATGTTTTTGTCCGGCCTGTATTTTTTGCTAAAACATTAAGCCTGTCTTCAATTTCTTTTGGCAATCTTATTGCTAACATTGTGCCCTCCTGTTGTCATATCTGTATAGCACATTCTACACCGTCTTTTTTCTAAATACAATCCGGCATTTTATTTTTTATTAGAATATGTTTTTACAAATCTTCTACCCAGCGGCAGGAGTATCGAAGAGCCCGTCCCGGTTGGGATGATCTTGGGGAGCATATGGGACGGTTGTTACAGGTTCTACCAGACGCACAAACGCTCTGCACTTTTCAGTACAGGGCGTTTGTGTTTACTCTTTAAACGAATCGATTAAATTCTACATCAGCACGAAGCTAAATTAGAAATTAAAAGAAAGCATATGGCTGATTTCAATGGCAGCATCTGGATCAGCGGTAACACCATCACCATATCCCACTTCCGCCCATGCAGCACCAGCAGCATAGGTCAACAGCGGTGTAATTTTATATTGACCAATGATATTAAATTCCATTGCATCCGCGCCTTCCCACCTTCTGTTAGCAACAGCTGCGTTAAGGTTTTCTACATTACTGTCCAGATATGCACCAAACAGGGTAACTGATGCTTTTTCATTGATATTATAGGTTCCATAAAGCGCCAGCATGGTAGCAGAAGAAATAGTACCGGAAACAAAAGTAACTTCATCACCCAGCAGCATTGTTCTTCCGGGCATCAGTTCATCATTACCATCAAATTCAGTACCAAACGCAAAGCCTTTATTAACATCTTCTTCATATGAACCATAAGCGACATAACCACCCAGTTTCAAAGCATCCATCTGGGTCCAGGCATGGAAGTACGCACCTTGAGTGGCATAATCAGCACCACCAGTCGCTGCAAATACGGCAGCACCAGCAGATTCATTATCGTAATTATAATCAATATAAAGCAATTCTGCTTCCCAGCCAATATTATTCATCGTACCATTCAAGCCCAGGTCAAATTTAAATACTGAGAAATCGCTAGCGAACACACCAGGAGTGCTTCCTTCGGCATCAACATAAGCGAAACCGGGCAGAACATTCACAGAACCGATTTTTGTAATAAGACTGGCCCAGTAAGTATCAGTATCAGCGTCAGTTACCAATGTTTCTGGAGTAGATGTCGCAGACGCCTGGTTTTTTTCAGTAAAGAAAATTGCGTATCCAATCGGAGTGGGAAGCCCATACTGTAAACGAAATGCTTCTACTTTATTGTTGTCAAAATCAGATGCCCATGTGGAAGTTTTTACAAGCCCTGCTGTAAAAGTGTGATGATTCATGAACGTATGCTGACCATAAAGTTCTTCAACATAAATGTTGCCTTGCGGATTAAGACCAGTTCTGGTTTCTGTATAGCCACCATCCTGTGCAGTTGATACACCCCAGATTTCATCTCTGAGTTCAAGTTTTGCAGCTACTTTTGTGTAAGGAGTCATGGCAAATACCATGTTAAGGGTCATTTCATGATCATACTGACCAAAGCTTTCTTTGGGTTCCTGGGAAGCAGTTCCAGCCATGTTGTCATACCAGGTACCTTTCACATAATAATCACCACTCATTGTAAGCGTGCTTGCTGCACTTGCGATGCCAACGCCGACGAACAGCATGGCCAAAATTAGAACTAATAGTTTTTTCATCTTTTTTTCCTTTTAAAAAAAAGTTAATTAAAAGTTCTTTTTACTGTACTCCTTTTAAATACAGCAAAAAGAGACAAAATCAATTATGTTGATCTTTTGGCAGATACCCGTGTATTTTACTGAAGATACAGGGCACCCAGCGTTTCAGATTAACATAGAAAGCTTAATAACAATAGTTTTAGGGGCATGTCAAGCATTATTCCATATTTTTTTATTCCATATCGTAAGCCACAATCATGCTCTTGGTGTCCTGCGACGAAAAATTATCATATTTTTTTATGAAAGCCACCATCAAAGACTGTTTTGAACTGTTGTCATAGTCACCCACAGCGATATCGGTCACCTGGCCTGACATTTTTCTGGGTGCATGGTCAGAGGAAAGCCCCACCTCGCTCCAGGCAAGTGTTTCAACCTCTGCACCCTTATAGTTACGTATCTTGCCGAAAAAATTTCCAGCAGCTTCTGTATTTTTGATGGCAATCACATCCATTGTGCCATCCGCCCCTACATCATAAACAAGATTTCGGGGCTGAAAAAACACGCCCTTGCCTTCAGCGGTTCCGTGGGTGATATGATCAATCTCTTTAAATTCATAATACAACCGGGTGCCGCCGTATCCTTTTTCACCTGACCACTCGACAGCTCCTGCGGTATTGAAAATGGTCAGGCGGCCATCCTGCTCGGTGAACAGTCTGCCTGAAACCGTACCCGCGGCATCTGTCACTGCTGTCATGCTCATCACAGAAAATCCTGCAGGTACCTTGAGTTTTTCTCCCGGGGTAAATTTCCCCCCGGCGGCATTGACCCTGAAAACATTGCTGCTGTTATAGGGTCCTTTTTTCCCGCTTTCCTGGGCATACAGGATCGGATGTTTTCCATTGGCTTTTACCACCCGCAGATACCAGGGCAGATTACCGGATATATCCTTATAGGCATTGCCCTGATTTTCCAGGACATAGGATTTAGCCAGCCCGCTGTCCCCATGAACCCGGGTGATAAAAATCTCATCCATACCGTTACCGTTGATATCCGCGACATCCACGCTGATAATCTGGATATATTTGGCATCCTGGATCTTTTTAACCGGCACCAGCCTGCCATTTTCAGTATATTTCAATATTTCAATGGCATGGGGATATACAATAACCACTTCATTTTTTTTATCTCCATCCACATCACCGCAGGACATGCCGATAATTTCACCATTGGCGGCAAACAGCACCCGATGATTGGTCAAAGGACTTGCATAGGAATCGCGATATTCTGACTGCGGACGGCCCGATGGTGCCTGAGCCTGCTGGGCTGCCTGGGGAACAAAGACTTCGGGCTTCCGGTTGAACACCTCCTGATTGATCTGGGTGGCAATCAGATCCAGCTCCGTGATCACAGCGCCCGGCTGCTCAGCCTGCCGTGAAAATGTAAGGTCCGGGGTATTTGCGCTGACATCCACCATGGTGGTGTCCAGACTGACACTCTGGCCAAACATGGTCACATTTCCGAAAAGAACATAATCCACCCCCAGCGCCCTGCCGATCAGTTTTGCTTTTGACGCATTCAAAGGGCCTTTTGTTTCAGGGGCTGCCTGGGCTTTTGCAAGCATCGCATCGATGGTTTCCCGATCAAGAATCATCACCTTGCCCGGATCTGCCAGGCGGGAAGAAAGCATTGAAAAAAGGCCTTTTTGAAGAAAGGAAAGATCCTGGGCCGCATTCATCTGAAAAGGACATACCGCCACTTTTTTTTCGGTTTCGCAATGGCCTGATAATACGAAGACAGGTATTGCAAAAGCACAGAATAAAATAACTGCAACTGATTTTCTGATATAGTTTTCCAACATATTAACTCCTTTTATGATGCTTTTTTCCTTCAAAATAAGGACACGCACAGATTTATATACCATGACCAAATATCAAACAACCCTTTTGAATAATTTTTCAATCTGATGTTTGTCCCAGGATATCAGTATGGGCCGGCCGTGGGGGCAGTGACGGGGATTCTGACAGTTTTCAAGATCACGGATTAATTTTTCCATTTCCATTCGGGTCAGATTCAGATGGGCACGGATGGCACTGTGACATGCCATCAAAATCAAGCAGTCCTCGATCCATTCACCTGCAGATAAGGGATCTTTTTGGACCAGCCTTTTTTCCACCAGATCAATGATCAGGGGCTTGATATCTTTTTCATCCATTATCGATGGTACGGATTTGATAACAAAGGTTGTTCCGCCAAAAGGTTCGATAATGACACCCAGCAGCCTTAATTCATCACTTATTTTGGTGAGAACATCTGCTTCCTTAAAATTCAGCTCAAGCGTCTGGGGAACAACAAGCATCTGCCCGGGTTCAGCCTGTAACTGATGACGCAATTTTAATTTTTCATACACAATACGTTCATGGGCTGCATGCTGGTCAATCAGCATCAGGCCCTCTTTTGTCTCAGCCACAATATAGGTTCCAAGCACCTGACCGATCACCCGGGTTTCTCCCGGAAGCCTGACTTGATCCGGTTCTGCAACCTGTGTTTTTTCATGGTGCTGAATTAAACCTTCGGATGGATATTGATCTTCATAGCCAGAGGATGTGGCCGGAGCCGCCTGAATATTTAAAGCAGGTGGTTCATCAATCTTAAGATTTTCATGCACACTGAAATCCGGATCATAAAATGCAAAGGTTTCATGTTTTTTTAAAGGAACAGGTTTAGGGTCTGATACCATCCGTGTATTGGAATAGACCGGGGCATTTTTTTGTTCTCTTGCCATTGCATCTTCTATGGCATTGACAACCGCCTGATACACCTGCCGGGAATCAAAAAATTTAATTTCCCGTTTTGACGGGTGCACATTCACATCCACCTGATCATAATCAATATCAATAAAAAATACCCCCAGGGGAAATTTGCCCTTCATGATCCGGCCTTTATAGCCCGCAAAAATGGCTGAAATAATCCCCCGGTCATGCACCAGCCTTCGGTTCACATACAAAAAGATTCTGGAGGATGTACTTCGGGTGACCATCGGACTTGAACAATACCCGTGAACCCGGACCGGGCCCTGGGAAAAATCAAGCATATACAGCCGGTTGGCCACATCATTTCCCAGAACATCCATGGCCCGTTGAAGCAGGCCGTCATTTAAAGAAAAACTTTTCTGCAGCCGTCCGTTGATAAACAGCCGAAATTCAATATCCGGATGGCCTAAAGCCATGCCGAAAACCGCATCTGCAATATGACTGACTTCTGTACTCTCGGCTTTTAAAAATTTTTTCCGGGCAGGGGTATTGAAAAACAGATGCCGGACTTCCACCAGGGTTCCGACTGGCGCGCCTGCATCTGAAACATTAAGCATTCTGCCGCCGGAGATATCGATCCGTGTGCCGACATCAGAATCCGCGGTCCGGGTAACCAGTGTAAATTTGGAAACCGAGGCAATGGACGGCAGGGCTTCTCCCCGAAACCCCATGGTGGATATGCAGAACAGATCTTCTTTGGTAAAAATTTTGCTGGTGGCATAACGCTCAATGGCTAAAAGCGCATCATCCCGGGACAGGCCGATACCGTCATCCGATACCCGGATCAGCGATTTGCCGCCTTTTTCGATTTCGATTGTAATGCGTGTTGCTTTGGCATCTATGCTGTTTTCCACCAGTTCCTTTACAGCATTCACCGGCCGCTGGACCACCTCTCCTGCGGCAATCTGGTTGGAAAGAATCTCAGGCAGGATTCTGATGGTTGTCATCTTTTACAAACCTGAGCAGAAACTGGGAGTCTTTGGGGCTTAGATCAAAACGGAAACTGGCATCATCTGCCAGCTTTACAAGATTGATATCCGGGTTTTCCTTTCGTTTTTCAGATACCCACTGGATGGCTTTTTGTAATTTTCCGCCATCAGGCGCAATGGTTGTCATAACTGTTTTCTCCTTTTTTAAAACACGATGGAATCTTACAGTTCAGGAAATCTTTTCTCCAGGTGCACTGCTTTTTCAAATCCGTAACCTGCCCTTAAAAGGCTATTTTCATCAAACCGGTTTGCCATCATCTGGATACCGACGGGAAGCCCGTTTGACGAATACCCTGCCGGGACGGATATCCCGGGAATGGCGGCCATATTGGCAGACAGGGTAAAAATGTCTGACAGATACATGGTCAGCGGATCATCGACATTTTCTCCGATTTTAAATGCCGGGGCAGGCGCCACAGGGGATAAAATAAAGTCACATGTTTTAAAGGCGTTTGCAAAATCCTCCATGATCAGCGTCCGAACCTGTGATGCCCTGCCGTAATATGCATCATAATAGCCGGCTGAAAGCGCATAGGTGCCGATCAGTATCCGGCGTTTGACTTCTGCACCAAAGCCTTTTGATTTGGTTTTTTTATACATGTCGATCAGGTCATCGGTGCCTTCATGCCGGAACCCGTATTTAACCCCGTCAAACCGCGCCAGATTGGAACTGGCTTCACACGGGGCAATAATATAATAGGCTGCCACCACATATTCGGTATGGGGCAGACTGATCTCTGTGATCTCAGCGCCCAGGTCCTTGAATATCTGTTTTGCATTCAAAAACACCTTTTCTACATCAGGATCAATCCCTGCAACAGACAGATATTCTCCGGGAATGCCGATGCTCATCCCTTTTAAACCTTCTGCGTCAAACTGATCAAAGGCCTTTGTGAAATCCGGTACCGCAACTCTTGCGCTGGTGGAATCTTTTTTATCATTGCCGCAGATCACATTCATCATCAAGGCAGCATCTTTTACATCTTTTGTAATGGGTCCGATCTGATCCAGGGATGATGCATAGGACACGAGCCCGAACCGGGACACCCGTCCATATGTCGGCTTAAGCCCCACCACACCGCAATGGGACGCTGGCTGACGAATGGACCCGCCCGTATCTGTTCCCAGTGAACCGCAGCAGAACCCTGCTGCCACAGCCGCGGCAGACCCGCCGCTGGAGCCTCCCGGAACATAATCGGTATTCCAGGGATTGGCCGTTACCTTTATCGATGAATTCTCCGTTGACGAGCCCATGGCAAATTCATCCAGATTGGTTTTACCAATAATAACAGCGCCTGCATCCTTTAATTTTGACACCACTGTGCCGTCATATTCAGGCACAAAATTATTCAGTATTTTTGATCCGCAGGTGGTTTTCATCCCCCTGGTGCATAAAAGATCCTTCAACGCAATGGGCACACCGGTAAGCGCTGCCATCTGACCCTTTGCAATCTTTTGATCCGCCTTTTGCGCACAGGCCATTGCCATGTCTTCATCCACAGTGATAAAGGCCTTGATACGGTCGTCATGCTGTTTAATCCGGTCCAGCAGTGCACGGGTGAGTTCCGTGGACGTTATTTTTCTATCTGAAAGTAATGCCAGGGCATTTGAAATCGTCAGTTCATGATATGTCATCTGAATATAATCCTTAATTTTACCACTTGCTCTATTTGACTATGGTGGGCACTGTATAAAAATCACCATCTCTGCAGGGGGCATTTGCAAGCGTCACATCAGGCCCGGGCGAGGGTTCAAGAACATCCTGCCGAAGCACATTGTTCATGAAAGCCGCTCCTGAAAAAGATTTAACCCCGTCCACATCCACATTTCCCAGTTTGTCGATATACTGAAGAATATTGCTCAGCTGTCCTGCCATTTTTTCCTTTTCACTGTCATCAATTTCCAGCCGTGCCAGATGGGCTATTTTTTCAACTTCATCCTTTGATATTTTCATTTGCTTCCTTTTTAATAATCATTGAATCAATTTTTGCCTTGTCCAGCCTGACTTTAAATTTTTTGGCATCCTCATATGTATTAAAGGAACCGGTCCTGACCCTGTACCATGTTACCCCGTTCTGCTCGGTTTTCTGGCGAAAGGATGAAAACCCTTTTTTCTCCAGCATGGCCATGTGGGTCACTGCATCCTTGAAATCTTTAAATGCCGCAATCTGAATGGTATATCTGCCGGAACCGCTTTGTTTGATTTCTTCAGGTTCTGACTTTACAGCGTCTGGTTTTACAGCTTCTGCTTTTACTGAATCGGGTTTCACAGGTTTTGCTGCAACCGGCGTTGTTTTTACCAACTGCTTTTTTACCTCATCCGGTTTGGTTTTTGCCATATTGACATTCGGGTTAAATGTCTGTTTTTTCAGACTGGTTTTTGCCTGACCCTCGCCCCGGGTGATATCAGAACTTTTTTCAGGTATGATTTCTGACGTCTGTTTGGCCTCAGGGCCTTCTACAGAAGGTTTTTCAAGTGCATCATAAAATTTGAGCTCAATTTTTTTAGGTTCCTCATTTTCATGACCAAACTGACTTGCAATGGTCTGCAGCCGATCCTGAAATTTATGGGTATCAAATGTTACCGGAGAATTCCCCCGCCCCACCATAATCCCTAAAAAAAACATCCAGCCGGCAATAAACACATAAATAGAATATTTCAATATCCCTGTAAAAGATACCATGGGCCTACATTCTCTCTGGCGCAGAAATCCCGAGAAGTCTCAAGCCGTTTCGAATAACTTTTTTCACACCCAGAACAAGACTTAAGCGGGCCTGGGTCTGCTCCACATGGTCTGTGATCACCTTGTGTTTATTATAGTAGCCATGGAATGCTGCAGCAAGCGTCATCAGATAGGTAAAAATCACATGGGGATGAAGTGTGCTGGCACTTTTTTCAACCTGCTCCCCAAAGCTGTGCAGAATTTTTAAAAGATTGATTTCCTCTTCCTCAATCAGTAATTCAAGATGCTTTCCCGTGTTAAAATCAATATCTTCAATGATCTGACTTTCAACTGCCTTTAAAAGAATTCCCGTGATTCTTGCATGAACATACTGCACATAATACACAGGGTTTTCAGAATTTTTCTTTTTTGCAAGCTCAAGGTCGAAATCAAGCCCTGAATCATAACTGCGGCTTAAAAACATGAACCGTGCCGCATCTTTGCCCACTTCTGAGACAATATCCTTCAAGGTGACAAATTCGCCTGCCCGGGTAGACATCTGAAAGGGCTTCCCATCTCTTAACAGATTCACCAGTTGGACCAGGATCACTTCAAACTGTTCGCTTTTTCTGCCCGATGCCACCACAGATGCATTGATTCGATTAATATAACCATGATGATCCGCACCCCAGACATCTATAACCTTGTCAAACCCCCGTTCATATTTTTCTCTATGATATGCGATATCAGATGCAAAATATGTTGTCAGTCCGTTATTTCTGACCACCACCCTGTCTTTTTCATCGCCGAACGCCTGGGTTTTAAACCACAGGGCACCGTCTTTTTCGTAAATCAGTTCCTTTTTTCTGAACATATCAATGGCATCCTGAACCCGGCCGGAATCATACAGACTCTGCTCGCTGAACCAGTGATCAAACTGTACCCCGAAATCAATCAGATCTTCTTTTATGCCTTCCAGAATTTTTGTAGCAGCAAATTCTGCACAGACGGCAATCCCCTCTGCCGCATCCTTTTTAACAAATTCCAGACCCTCTTTTTCAAGTATCTGTTGTGCAAAATCCTTGATATAATCGCCCTGATAGCAGTCATCGGGGAACTCAATCCTCTGCCCTGATTTTTCCATCAGTCTCAGCCAGACAGAAGTCCCCAGCGTACGGATCTGACGGCCGGAATCATTGATATAGTATTCTTTTTGAACATCAAACCCGGCAAAAGACAGAATATTTCCCACGGAATCACCCACGGCCGCCCCCCTGCCATGCCCCACATGCAGCGGGCCTGTCGGGTTTGCGCTGACAAATTCCACCTGAACTTTTGCATCTTTCCCCATATCAGACCGGCCATAGGCTTCATCCTGCTCAAGGATCTGGTTCACTACAGGATGCCATGCCGTATTGGAAAGAAAAAAATTGATAAACCCCGGGCCTGCGATGTCTATTTTCTCAATCAGACCGGTGGCGGGAATAAAAGAAACCAGACGCTGGGCAATCTTTACCGGCGCCATTTTCTGAACCGATGCCGAAACCATGGCAAAATTGGTTGAGAAATCTCCCTGGGATGAATGTTTGGGTTCTTCAATCTCCATTTCCGGAACATGGTCTGATGGAAATTCTCCGGTTTCAAACGCTTTCTGAGCTGCATCCAGAACAATTTTACGAATAATATCTTTCATTATCAGCTCTAATTCTCGTGTTCAGAAATATCTTCAGGCGTAAACGAGATGGTGTCATCATCAACATCTATTTCTTTCATCTCATCTTCAACAGTGGTTCCGTCTTCTTCCAGAATTTTATCAAGCTCGACATCTTCATCTTCCAGAAAAAATTCTTCTTCCCCGGGGAAAGACTCAACATCATCGTATTCAATGGTAATATTCGCAACATCCTCTGTTTTAAAAAAATCAAGGGTTTCTTCATACAATTTCGCACACAGGTCAGATGTCGGGAAAAACGTCCGGCGCCTCAGCAGCCGGATAAACGGCCGCATACCTTCACTGGATGCCTTCACCATCTGGTCAAGCGCATAATCTTCTTCATGAAGCGGCATGACGATCCCCGGATCTACCTCGCTGGACTCCAAAACAGTCAGCACATTGTTTTTACTGTTCTTCTCAAACCGAATTTTCTGCCTCATCTATGATCTCCTGTAAAAAATTAATCTAAAACCTTTTAATATAGCGCAACGGATGAATCTGTCAATAAGAAGATCACAAGGAATTTTCCGCAGGCATGCTGTTTGCGTCTGTATTCTGTATCACAATCCGGGGCGACAAATACAGGACAAACCAGTTGTGGATATTTTTATACATGATACAATAAAAAATTAAAACAGCCCATAAGACCCGGCATCATTATTATAAGGGATATGTCCATGACACAAAAAGATACAGATCCGAAAACAAGCCTGATAGAAGCCATTTATAAACGCCGTTCTGTAAGAGGATATCTGAACAAAAAAATCCCGGAGCACATTCTTCAAAGAATTTTTCAAATCGCTCAACAGGCCCCGTCAAATTGCAATGTCCAGCCCTGGCGGGTGATGGTGGCCACAGGCAGAACACGGGACCGCATCAGCAAGGCCATGACAGACAAAGTGAACGCCGGCATTGAACCCAACCAGGATTATGAATACCGGGGTGATTTTTCAGGAGACTACCGGAAGCGGCAGGTGGACTGTGCCGTTGCCCTGTATAACACTATGGGCATTGAAAGAACAGATAAACAGGGACGAAAAAGAGCCCTGCTCAGAAATTATGAATTTTTTGATGCCCCGTATATGGCCTTTTTAGGGATGGCTGCCCATTTTGGCACAACAGTCGCCCTTGATGTGGGCATGTATGCACAGAATCTGATGCTGACCCTTGCAGCCTTTGGGCTTCACAGTTGTGCCATGGGTTCCATGCGCAATTATCCGGATATTGTCCGGAAAGAATTTGATTTAACCTCGGAAACAAAAATTTTATGCGGCATTGCCTTTGGATATGAAGACCCGGCTGTGCCTGCCAACAGAACCCGCATTGACCGGGCACCTGTGGAATCAAATCTTGTGATCCGGACATAAGATTTCAGTTTTTATTGATCAGCAACAGAATTGTGCACCATCTTCATCAACGCCTTTTGCTGATACATGCGTGCATCCGCTTCCCGAATTTTTTCCGACACCTTATCTTCAGAACACACCGTCGTAAATCCTGCCGACAGGCTGATGGTTTTTTGCGATTCCGCATTAAAAAACCGTATATTGTTCTGAAGCCGCAGCAGGGCTGTCTCACAAATTGCTCCATCCACCAGAGGAAGCAAAATTAAAAATTCATCCCCGCCGATACGGGCAACCATATCTTCAGGCCGAAAGGTCTTTTTCAAAACAAAGGCCGCATCTTTAATATATTGATCCCCCATGGCATGCCCGGCTTTATCATTTACCTTTTTCAAATCATTCAGATCAATGATGATAATACTGACAGGCCGTATCCGGCTGACGTCCAGCCTTGTGATCTCCGCATCCGCATAAAGCCGGTTAAACAGACCGGTCAATGAATCATGGATACTGATATGATACAGTTTTTCTTCCGTCTGTTTCTGGACAGTAATATCATTGACATGCATCAGAACACTGTCCGGGGGTGCCCATGCATACTTGACTGTAAAATATCGCTGGTTCACAACATCATCAGGAAGATACCAGAATTGATTTTCCACAGTATTCTTCGTTTCCAGGCATTTGCGGATATCTGCCTGAATCTGAGAATTTTTTTTAAAAAATATATCTGCTGTTTTCCCTGCATGATCCTGTATGCGGTCTCCGATTAATTGAAGCGCTGCCGTGTTAAATTCAGCAAGAACAAAATGCTCTTCCTGAAGTTTCCAGACAAATGTAGGCACAGGAATACTATTGAATAAAAGGCGTATGCGCTCTTCGCTTTTTTCCAGGGCTTCAGCTGCCTGTTTCTGCTCAGTCACATCCCTTGCAACAGTCATGGAGCCTGTTATTCTGCCGGACTTATCCCTGATCGGTCCGGCAACCAGCTGATGAATTCGGACCGTGCCATCACCGCGAATAATTTCATAGTCGTCAAGCTGACTATACGCCCCTGTTTTCAGAACCATCCGATATATTTTTTTAAATTTCTCTGCAGTTTCCGGTGAGGTGAAATGACGGTAATTTATTTCATACAAGGTTTTTCTATCCCGCCCCATCATGATCAATGCAGCGTTATTTACAAACTGGATATTCCCATCAGGATCACTCTCAAAATATCCTTCTTTGATATTTTCCAGAATGGACCTGTATTTTTCTTCACTTTTCCTTAACTCATCTTCGAACCGTTTGCGCTCTGCAATCTGCCACACTGAACTCATCAGAAGGCTTGCCTGCTGCAGATCCGTATTTGAATAGTCATCGTCCTTATTGGCAAGGCCAAGCACCGCCACAATCGTTTTCTGAAAAAACACCGGAAGTGTCATGAACCTGAAAAGCGGTGCATGCCCTTCAGGGTAGCCTTTTTTCAGAGGATTCACGGCCGAATAGTCGTTGACAACAACCGGCTGCCTCTGACGGACAGCCTCGCCCCATATACCGGTTTTATCCAGACTGTAGACGGTTTGCCGATCGCTTATGTCACATATGTCCATCACTCCTTTGGACCATGTATTTAAGGTAAATTCAAATGTTTCCTCATTATAGAAATAGATATAGCCAATCTTGCTCTGGGTCAGAACAATGGCTTCGGATAAAGCAAAATCCAAAAGATCATTTATGGATATTGCATTATACTGGCTGATTTTCAGCAGACTTTCCAAGCGGGCTTTTTCAGATTGCCGTCTTTCATTCATAATACGCTATTTTTAACACATAACCCCCTGATGTCAAAATAAATTTGATTTTAATAAAAAATAATGATAGCTGCAGTTTAAATTTTATGCTGCTGATTAAAATCAATCTGGAGGCAGAATATGATGAAAGATAAGGTCAGACAGGAGAAAAGAAATGATTAACCATGTATATCCGGAATCCATAGAGGAATCACAGAACTATTTACGGATGACCCTTAAAAACATTTCCAGCCACCAGCTGCCCTTTAATCCGGTATCCTATCTGCTGTGGTATGAATATGCCATGGGCAGGGATGAGCAGCTGATCAGGGAAATTGAAACCTGTATCCAAAAGAACACCCTGCTGACACCTGAAACCATATCTGAACTGGTAAAAAACAATCTGACCGACAAGCAGATATTGCTTGCAGAAAAAAAAGCAAAAGAATTTCAAAAAATATTAATCGGAATCACCAAACATTTAAGTGATTCAGAAAATACAATAGACACCCAGAGTTCTGTTCTGGAAACCTGTGCCATGGAATTAAGCCAGGCAACCTCCATGGAAACCATCAGCAGCATCACCGAGCGCATTATCACAGAGACAAAGTCCATTGCTGATTCCAGCAGAATCCTGAAAAAAAAACTGGCGTCAACTGTGTCAAAAATCGATACACTGAACAAAGCGCTGGAAGGTGCAAAACAGACTGCCAAAACAGACATGCTGACCGGTCTTATGAACCGGCGGGGATTTGATCAGGCCATGACGTATATTCTTGAAGATATTAAGAAAACCCATGCCCCCATGGCCTTGATGATGCTGGATATTGATCACTTTAAAAAAATCAATGATACCCATGGTCACCTGATTGGCGATAATGTGCTTAAACTGCTGGGCAAATTGCTCAGGGACCACATTAAAGAAAAAGACATTGCCGCCCGATTTGGCGGCGAAGAATTTATACTGGCGCTTCCGAAAACCGAAATGGACAATGCCTTTTTGCTGGCAGAGAAAATCCGGAACAGTCTGCAGACAATGAGATGGAAGCTCAAAGACACAGGAGAATCCATTGGGCAGGTCACTGTTTCCATCGGTATTGCCATGTATACGGAAAATGAGTCCGTAGAAGCGCTCATCAAAAGAGCCGATGATGCGCTGTATCATGCCAAAAACACCGGGAGAAATAAAACAGTGACTGAATCCAACATACAAATTTAGTCTTGACCTGTTTTTGCCAAGGTGGTATAGATTCTGGGTTTATTTCGGAGGAGTGACTGAGTGGCCGAAAGTGGCGGTCTTGAAAACCGTTGACCTTAACGGGTCCGTGGGTTCGAATCCTACCTCCTCCGCCACATTGAAATCAAATTAGAATGGAGAAATGGCCGAGAGGCTGAAGGCACTCGCCTGCTAAGCGAGTATACTGGGAAACCGGTATCTGGGGTTCGAATCCCCATTTCTCCGCCATATAATTAAAACACTGCAAATACAGTGTATAATCAAGCAGTGAAAAGGCTGGGGAATCACCCCCGGCCTCATCTCCCCTCCCTCTCACAGTATCCTGTTTGCAGACCTGACTATCACAAGGATCATGTATATCTTCATCCGATTTAGAGAACCCCTGGTTTGGCTGGCACGGGTATTTTTTACCTGCGACCCTATTACATAAAGTATACAATTGAGGGTATTTTTTTTCCTATCATCACTTCCCTGAATACCCATGAAAATCAAGAGAACCACCTGAAGCACCATTTGCAATGCCTTTGCACACAATATCTGCTGATTATTTTCATTGGGAACGATTTTTGCTAGAAGTAACTCTAATTTTTTATTCTCTGCTAAAAAGGCTGTAAAAATTGGGTTGTTTTTGGGAAGAAATGTTGAAAAACTGCGAAAGGAAATATGAATGAAATTTGAAAAACTGACTATCCTTGCTGCTATTCTGTTCTTTTTAGTATCGAGTGCAGTCCGGGTCGATGCAAAAGCTTTTAAAAATATCCTGGGTTATAAAAAAGGCGAACTGCTTGTAAAATATAAAAAGGACGCCCCGGAAGACATGGATAACCGTTTGAGGAAAAATTTTAATGTTTCTAAAATCAGGACATACCACAGAACAGGAATTCATCATCTCAAACTGCCCGGAACCTTCAGTGTTGAAGACGCAGTAAAGCTTTTATTACAGAACCCCAATGTGGCATATGCTGAACCCAATTATATCTATCAGATCAATGAGACACCCAATGACCAGCATTTCAGAAAACTGTGGGGGCTGAACAATTACGGGCAGACAGTAAACAATACTTCGGGCAGCGCGCATGCTGACATTGGCGCCATTGAGGCCTGGGATATCATGAAGGAGGCACCGGATGTAGTCGTTGCGGTGATAGACACGGGCGTGGATTATCGTCATCCGGATCTTCAGGCAAATCTCTGGGTGAACAGTGATGAAATTGCAGACAATGGGATCGATGACGACCACAATGGAAAAATTGATGATATCCAGGGATGGAATTTTGTAAAAGACAATTCTGACCTGATGGACCGGAACGGTCACGGATCTCATGTTGCCGGGACCATCGGTGCGCAGGGCAATAATTCAGTGGGGATAACCGGAGTGGCCTGGAAGATCAGCATCATGGTGGTTTCAGGTTTGGATGGGGACGGCTATGGATATACCAGTGATCTTATTGACGCCATACAATATGCTTCGGATAACGGGGCAAAAGTGATCAATCTGTCATGGGGGGGCAATGAATACAGTCAGGCATTAAAAGAAGCGATCAGCAATTCTGATGCGCTTTTTGTATGTGCAGCTGGAAATGATTCTCAAGATACAGACTCACACCCTTTTTATCCGGCTGCCTATGATTGCCCCAATATTATTTCTGTTGCCGCCACTGACAAGGACGACAAACTGGCAGCTTTTTCAAACCATGGGCAGATTACTGTGGATTTAAGTGCACCGGGCGTGGACATCTTTTCCACCCTCCCCCCAAAAAAGCTGGTGTGGCAGGACACTTTTGATGATGGCAACATCAGCAACTGGACATCAGAAGGCACCCTGAATATATGGAGATTATCAAGCTCCAGATATATCAGCCCATCCTTTTCAATAGAAGGCATCGGACAGCCAGATTCAGATTCATGGATTCAGAGCCCGGCATTGAATTTATCCTCACACACATCGGTTACGCTTGAGTTTGATGTTGTTACCGTTTTCAACCCCGGAGACCGTCTGATACTTGAAATATCAGAAGACGGCTCAACCTGGATTGAAGCTGGTAAAATGGAGGAATCCACAGGAACCTGGGTGACAAATACCTTTGATATTTCTGAAATGGACGGTTCCCCTGCAGCATATATCAGATTTAAGCTCATTCTGTCCTCAAACCCAGGAGCCGGATGCAATATAGATAATATCAGAATAAAATCCGCTTCCTCTGATTATAATAATTTTAATGAATACGGATTTAAGGATGGGACATCCATGGCAGCCGCCCATGTGTCTGGAGCAGCGGCACTGATAGAGGCATTTCAACCCGAATCCACGCCCATGGAGATAAAATCGGTCATAGAAGGCAATGTGGATCAAATCGCCGGACTGAGTGATAAAACGCGCACAGGGGGAAGACTTGACCTGCGGCGCATATTTAATTCGTTTATTAAACCCCCGATCCTGTCCATGGACCCTGAATTTCAGGTAAATACCTATATTCAGAACCGGCAGACAGATGCTGATCTTGCTGTTTTGGAAAATCAATATGCCATGGCCGTCTGGTTTTCAGAAAGCCAGGATGGAGCAAATGGTGTTTACGGACAGATATTTGATCCCCAGGGGAACAAAAGCAGCAGTGAAATCAGAATCAACCCTTTGACTGACTGCCTTGGCGCACCTAAAATTGCCGGGTTATCCAACAATACATTTATTGTCATATACCAGACAACACCCGCAACCATTAAAGGACAGCTGCTGGATCATCTTGGCAATAAAATCGGTGCTGAACTTGAGTTGATATCCTTTGAAGAAGGAATTACAAATTTAAATCCGGCTGTGACTGGTCTGAAAAATGGGGGGTTTATCCTTGCATGGGTATGTTTAAATGAACAGATGGTTGCATTTAAAGAATTAAACGGCCATGCATATGAAAATTCAGGGCAGAAGATTGGCAGTTCATTTTCAATAGAACAGATTGGCAGTTTATTCCAGATTGGCGGCATGCCGAAAGACCCTGTTCCTGAGATCTGTCCACTCACAAATGGCGGATTTGCCGTTACATGGAACAATGATAAATACCAGTTTCCAAATTCTGATCCGTATCCCTTTCTTCAAATCGGAAACGGCATTCTGGTAAAAATGTATTCTGCAAACCTGATTCCCCATGAGGGAAGTCTTCTTCTTAACAGCAGTCCTGCTGCATACCAGACCCCGTCTCAAATTTCCGCTCTGTCAGAAGGCGGATGTGTTGTCACCTGGCAGGAAGGTGAAAGGGTAAGGGCCCAGATGGTATCAGACGACGGGCATAAAATCAGTGGCGATATCACCATAAATATGTATTCATCAGAATTCCACAGATCAGAATCCGTCCGTGCGCTTCCCAACGGACGCTTTCTGGCTGTCTGGACATCATCTGACAACTACCATGATGGTTTGTTTGCACAGCTGTATGCAGGAAATGGTTACCGCATCGGAGATAGTTTCCAGGTAAATACATTCGGCTCTCCTCACCCGGTTCTTTCTGCGGCCTCGGCATCAGATGGAAACAGAATGTTCATGGTCTGGACGTCAGATGGAAAAGATGGGGACAGCCATGGTATTTTTGCAAAAACCCTTCACCTGATTGATGCAGATGCAGATGCAGACGGCATTATGGATATGATCGAAGCGGTTTCCTGTTCAGATATGCTGAATAAGGACTCGGATAATGACGGCATTGATGACGGTGATGAAGATGCAAATAAAAACGGATACAGGGACATGGGCGAGACAAACCCCTGCTCTGCAGACAGTGACAGCGACGGGCTCAGTGACGGGGTTGAAGATGCCAATCAAAACGGAATTGTCGATCAGGGCGAAACAGACCCCAATAACAGCGATACTGATTCTGATGAAATGTCAGATGGGTATGAGATTGTAAAAGGGCTTGACCCCTTGAGCAATGATGCTTTTCTGGATAAGGATAAAGATGGCTATTCCAATTTAAGGGAAAAAAATGCCATGACTGCGCCCGATAATGAATATTCAATTCCTGAAATCTGGGCTGACTTTGATGGGTATTTCGACTACACATCCCCGGCCGACTGTGATGGAAAAGATCTTTATATCATGATGAAAGCCATTGCCGCCAACATTGATACACAAAGCCCCTCTGGCGATTCAACATCCGGGGGAGACATTATTATCATCAACCCGTCAGAGCGATCCTGTGACTATAATTATGACGGCAAAGTGGATGCTGTGGATCTGATATTCTTCTGCGAAGACTTTGGCCGGGGCGGTCCATTATAATCTTTTTCTGTATTCATATCTGATTTTGTAAGGATAAAAATTAAAACTGGATGGCCGTTGTAAACATTAAAATATCTATGCCGTGATTGGGCTGTTTCAAAGAGGCATTTGAATAATGCATATATCGGAAATTCAGATCAACAAACCCGATCCGGACGCCTGCCCCGATTCGGTCCTCAAACTGGAGATTGGAGGACAGGTTTCTGTCCGCAATAAAATATTCATCCAGGTATGCAACGCCGATACCGCCCTCAATATACGGCCGGATCAAATTGGATTCTTTACCGAAAAAATATACAAACACAGGAGACAATGCAACCCCGTTGATATCCTGATTATTGTGTTCCCAATGATTAAAAGACAGTTCGAAATAACCGGAAAGATATCCGACTCGAGTTTCAAACCATCTGGCGCAAAAATCTTTTTTCAACCCCACGCGGTAAATATCAATGCTGGGGTCTGCCTCTCCATATCCAAAGGAAATCCCGTAGCCGGAAGACTGCGCCAATGCAGAACTGCAAAACAACATGAACCCGAAAACCAGAACCAGATATTTTTTCATGACATTCCTTTTCAAAAAACATTAAAATTTTTATTTTTATCCAGACCCATTTGTTATTAAATGAAAGCATTCAAATATTCAACAAAAAGATCATTTCCACATTGTTTTTCTTCAGGTCCTAAACCCCCAAGAATAACCATAGCCTGTACATTTTCAACGCATTTTTCCTTGACATAAAAATGAAGGGAGTTTATATCCTTCTAACTATAATTATAAGGGAAATTTTATATTTCAATATGAAATTATTAAAACCAATATGCACTTAAAACAGACAGTTAAACAAAATAAAACTGCGTTTATCGAAAAATGGTTCAAGGCAACCATTAATACCTACCCGGCACAGGCCGCCAGAATCCTTGGCAAGGATTCCAACCGGTTTGACAACCCGGTCGGGGCAGTTACCCATGAGACCCTTGAAGATATCATCAATTTAATCTGTGAAGATTTTGACCCGCAACTGCTTGAAAAAAAAATCGACCCGGTGATCCGGATTCGGGCAGTACAGTCTTTTTCTGCAGCAGAAGCCGTCAGTTTTGTTTTTGCCCTCAAAGAAATCGGCCAGGGTATACTTGATGATACCCAGACCAGGGAATTTGATTCTATTGTGGATAAAATTATCCTGGCCTCTTTTAACGCGTATATGAAATGTAGAGAAGAAATTTTCCTTTTAAAGGCCACTGAAAGCAAGCGTCGGATTCACAGGGCTTTTGAAAGGGCAGGTTTAGTAGCTGGACTGACAGAAGAAGAACTTGTCGGTTCTAACAAATCTTAACATGTATGACAATTCATTTTATCATACATAAAATAATGAGGTGATTAAAAGATGAATCAAAAGTACTTGATCCCCCTGACAGCTGTTTTTCTGCTTTTTCTAGTGGCATACACAGGGGTTGAAGGTGCAGGGCTTCATAGATTCTTTGGTATTGTTATCCCTTATCTGGCGGTTCTTTGCTTTTTAGCCGGCTTTGTCATTAAAGTTCTGGGATGGGCGGCATCTGCTGTTCCCTTCAGAATTCCGACAACCTGCGGCCAGCAGAAATCTCTGCCATGGATAAAACACAATTCTATTGACAACCCTGATACCTCAACAGGCGTAGTAATACGTATGATACTTGAAATATTTCTTTTCAGGTCTCTGTTCAGAAACACAAAAGCAGCCTTTAACAGAAATGCGTCAAACCGGTTGTCCTATTCATGGGAAATTTTCCTCTGGCTGGGCGCCCTGGCATTCCACTATTCCTTTTTAGTGGTTCTGTTAAGACATTTCAGATTTTTTACAAACCCGGTCCCCTCCTGTCTGCAGTTTCTGGAAAACATTGACGGAATTGTGCAGCTGGGACTTCCCGGAGTATTCCTGTCCGGTATTGTTCTTCTGGCAGCAGCACTGTTTCTGCTCTCAAGAAGAATTTTCGATGCCAAAGTCACCTATATTTCCCAGGCTGCTGATTATTTCCCCTTGTTCCTTATAATAGGGATTGCAGCTTCCGGTATTGCCATGAGATATTTTACAAAAGTGGATATCATGAGCATTAAAAAACTCACCATGGGACTTGCGACCTTCAACTGGAGTGCCATCCCGACCGATGGTTTAACCGGACTTTTCTATGGCCATCTCTTTTTAGTGAGTATCCTTTTTGCCTATTTTCCTGCAAGCAAACTCATGCACATGGGCGGTGTTTTCTTAAGCCCCACCCGGAATATGGCGAACAACACACGAGCGAAGAGGCATGTTAACCCCTGGAACTATGATGTGAAAACCCATACTTATGAAGAGTATGAGGATCACTTCAGAGAAAAAATGATTGAAGCTGGCCTGCCAGTGGACAAGAAGGAGTAATCAATGTCTGACGAACTGAAACCCGATGAACTGTTAGATAAGATAGACTTTAATCCCAGATCAGATAAAGGGCCGGGCAACTGGATGGACACCACAGCTTCGGTCCAGATCAGACCGGGAATGTACTGTTATGCGGCAAAACCTGAAAGCGTTGCAACTCTTGGGCTTCCTAATGCCAGAGAATGGAATCCGCTTGAAGAGGACTGGAAACTGCCGGACAACTGGCAGGAAATTATCTTTAACGGCATAAAAGAACGCCTTGAAAGATTCCGGACATTCAAAGTTTTCATGGATATCTGTGTTCGCTGCGGCGCCTGTGCTGACAAATGCCATTTCTTCCTTGGCACCGGCGATCCTAAAAACATGCCAGTGCTCAGAGCCGAGCTGTTAAGATCCGTATACAGAAATGATTTCACCACTGCCGGAAAGATTTTAGGCAAAATCCCCGGTGGAAAAACCCTGTTCGGATCAAGGCCCATGACCATGGCAGTGCTGAAAGAATGGTGGTATTATTTTTTCCAGTGCACAGAATGCCGTCGCTGTTCAGTGTTCTGCCCCTATGGAATTGATACCGCAGAAATCACCATCATGGCCAGAGAGATATTCAATCTCATCGGCCTGAATATCGACTGGATTGCAACCCCGGTTTCCAATTGTTTCAAGACAGGAAACCATTTAGGCATTCAGCCCCATGCATTTAAAGACATGCTGGAATTTTTTGTGGAAGACATTGAAGATGTCACCGGTGTCAACTGCACCCCGCAATTTCAGAAAAAAGGCGCTGATATTCTTTTTGTAACACCTTCCGGTGACGTTTTTGCAGATCCGGGTACCTATACCTGTCAGGGATATTTGATTCTGTTCCAGTACCTGAAAGACAGATACGGTCTGGATGTCACCTGGAGCACCTATGCTTCTGAGGGTGGAAACTTCGGGTTCTTTACATCCCATGAAACCATGAAACGGCTGAACGCCAAGATATATGCCGAAGCCAGACGTCTGGGCGTAAAATGGATTATCGGCGGCGAATGCGGCCACATGTGGCGTGTTCTCCATCAATATATGGATACCATGAACGGCCCTGCCGATTTTATGCAGGTTCCAAAAAATCCGATTACAGGAACAGTCTTTGAAAATGCGCGCTCGACAAAAATGATTCATATCACCGAGTTCACAGCAGATCTGATCAAACATGGAAAACTGGAGCTGGATAAGAGCCGTAATTCTAACCGTATCATGACTTTCCATGACTCATGCAACCCTGCCAGGGGAATGGGACTTCTGGACGAACCCAGATATGTCATCCAGAACGTTTGCGATAATTTCTATGAGATGCCGCCCAACACCATCCGGGAGCAGACGTTCTGCTGCGGATCCGGTGCTGGACTGAATGCCGGTGAAAATATGGAATTAAGAATGGCTGGCGCTCTGCCCCGAGCAAACGCATTGAAACATGTCCATGAAAAATACGGCGTCAATACCCTTGGAACCATTTGTGCCATTGACCGAGCAGCGCTTTCAACGCTATGTGAATACTGGGTTCCGGGTGTACAGGTATACGGTATTCATGAGCTTGTTGGAAATGCGCTGATTCTCCCGGGTGAAAAACAAAGAACCGAGGACCTCAGATTTGAACCCCTACCCGGCGTTGAGGAGGAATAAGATGAATAAAAATTTGATCATCACAGGACTGGTTATCTTTGTCCTGGCTGTGCTCTCACCGTTCTGGTTTAATTTCATTACAACCACACAGGCAGCGCCTGAACCGGAACTTCTGGGCAAGGCAAAAACTGAAAAAAAATGTGTGCTGGAGAAATACGACATGAGAGCCAATCACATGTCTTTGCTGGATGAATGGCGCGATTCAGTGGTCAGGGATGCTGACAGAAAATACACGGCTGCCAATGGTCATTCATTTAACATGAGCCTTTCAACCGGCGAAAATTCCTGTCTGGGCTGTCATGAAGACAAGGCAAAATTTTGTGATTCATGTCATACATATGCCTCGGTCAGACCCTATTGCTGGGAGTGCCACACAAACCCCAAGGAGATTGAATGATGGAAAAGAGCAGAAGAAGCTTTCTTAAAGTAGCAGGTATTGCTGCCATAGGATTAGGTGCTGCTCCGGCAATCAATTTTGCATCATCTGATTCTAATGGCAAAGCCCATGCAGTGAAAAGCAAAAATGAAGAGGCGCTCAGCGCCAAACGCTGGGGTATGGTCATCGATACTAACAAACTGACCAAGGAAGTTGCCGAGGCCGCGATAGAAGCCTGCCACAAGGCACATAATGTTCCCGATTTCAACCATGAAGTGGATGAGGAAAAATTTCCCAACACCCGTCCTGTGAATCATAAACAGGAAATCAAATGGCTGTGGGAAGAAGAATTCCACTATGCATTTCCGGACAAAGAAGATGAATTCCTTGCAGAAAAATACCACCATCTTCCGTTTCTGGTTACCTGCAATCACTGCAAAAATGCCCCCTGTGTGCAGGCGTGTCCAACCCAGGCGACATTCAAGCGCAAAGACGGAATCGTTCTGATGGATTTTCACCGCTGCATTGGCTGCCGGTTCTGCATGGCTGCCTGTCCTTATGGTGCCAGAAGTTTTAACTTCAGAGATCCCAGACCCTTTATCGAAGAGGTTGCAAAAGATTTCCCCACCCGCAGCAAGGGTGTCGTGGAAAAATGCAATCTGTGTGCGGAACGTCTTGCCAACGGTGAACAGCCCCATTGTGTTGAGGCCAGTGAAGGTGCCATTGTTGTCGGCGACCTTGAGGACCCTGAATCTGAAGTTCGGGCACTTTTAAATGAACATTATACAATCAGACGTAAACAGTCTCTGGGTACTGAACCCTCTGTTTACTATGTCATGTAAAAGGAGCGAACATGCTTGAAATAGCTATTAAAGGAAGCAGAAATTACTGGTTATGGATAGTCTTTTTGCTCCTTGTCATCGGCGCAGGAGCAATCGTCTATATCGACCAGTTCATGAATGGTCTCATGATTACCGGCATGAGCCGGGATGTGTCATGGGGCTTTTATATTGCCAATTTTACCTTTCTTGTGGGTGTTGCCGCAGGAGGGGTCATGGTGGTCATCCCCTATTATCTGCATAATTATGAAAAATTTCACAGAATCACCATTTTAGGTGAATTTCTGGCGGTGGCATCCCTTGTGATGTGTCTGCTTTTCATTATTGTGGATTTAGGCCAGCCCACCCGTATGCTGAACGTACTGTTATATCCCACCCCCCATTCCATGTTGTTTTATGACATGATTGTTTTAAACGGTTATCTGTTTTTAAACATTGTGGTGGGCTGGAAAATTCTGGAAGCTGAAAGAAACCAGGTCGAACCTGAATGGTGGACAAAACCGCTGGTATATCTGTCCATCCCGTTTGCCATTGGTATCCACACGGTTACCGCATATCTGTACTGCGGTCTTCCCGGACGCGGATACTGGCTGACAGCGATTCTGGCTCCCCGGTTCCTTGCATCTGCATTTGCTGCAGGTCCGGCATTTTTGATTATTCTGTGCTATATCATCAAAAAATTCACCAAATTTGATCCGGGCTGGGATGCCATGCAGACCCTTGCAAAAATAGTCTGCTGGGCGATTATCGCCAACCTGTTCTTCTTTTTATGTGAAGTTTTTGTAGTCTTCTACTCCAACATCCCCAGCCATAAAACCCATCTTCAGTATCTGTTGTTTGGATATCACGGTTATAATGCACTGGTCCCCTGGATGTGGAGCGGTCTGATTATGATGTTCACAGGCGCAGTTTTTCTGGTTATTCCAAAACTGCGGAATAATAAAGTCCTGCTGCCGTTTACCTGTGCCATGATTTTTATCGGCGCATGGATTGATAAGGGCCTTGGCATGATCTCCGGTGGTTTTGTTCCCTCACCTTTGCATCATGTCACAGAGTATGCCCCGACAGGTCCTGAAATCATGATTACCCTGGCAGTGTATGCCACAGGTTTTCTGGTACTGACCATTCTTTATAAACTGGCCACCCAGGTGAAAGAAGAAGTCAACGGCTAAGCCTGCTTAATCAAAATAAGATAAATTAAAAAACCCGGGGAGTTTCATTCTTTTGAAACTCCCCGGTATATTTTTATAGATGAACACACAACTGCCCATACATAGTCTTCAATCGAAAGACAGCTTTTTAGAAACCAAAAAGAATCAACTGCTTGCGGCCATCTATGAAAATAATTTTTTGACCCTGAAAGAAATCTATAAAGCAATTTTTACGTATGCCAGTGAGTTAAACTTCCTTGATGAGAACACCCAGAAATTATTAAACCAGATCCAGCTGATATATAAAAAATTCAAATCTCAATTTCCGCAACCAATTGTAACCCAATTAGCCCCTTACAATACATCCCTTTCCCACCTGATTTCCGCTGCCGTCAAAAAAGACATTCATCAGGTACGCTGCATTGATCTGACAGACTGGGAAAACCGCATGCAATTAAATGAGCCACAAAAAAATCTGATCTGCAAAACCACCATGACCTTTCAACTGACATCCGGATGCAGCAATTTTTGCAGACGCTGCAATGAATGGGCGCTTCCCGGAGTCCGGGCCCATTTTTCATATACTGCCATCTGCACCCTGATTGACCACATGGCGCAACAGAAAAACAAAGAGATTGCATTGTATGGTGCATCTGACCCGCTGGACTGGGAACAGGACGGTAAAACCCTGTCTGACATTCTGGTTCATATTGAAAAAACGCCGTTACAATACAGTATCCTGACAAAAGTGCCCAAAGGCAGACAGTCATTGTTAAAGCAGCTGATTCAACAGCACGCCAATTTATCCGTCAGTGTCACCGCCAGAAATAAACCCCGTATTGAAAAAATCCAGGCCGAAATCCCCACCCCTTTAAGCCGGCAGCACGATACAGATGATCTGTTGATACCGGCCGGCCTGGACGAAGATTTTTCAAGTGTCAAACCCTCCATCACCGATGGCTATGGAACAGAAATCACCCCTGATGGCGCCTTTATTATCATTCCCGCATTTACCAGTGCCCTTCATCCCTTTGGGCATAAAAAAATACCCGTCACTGCCCGCACTGAATTTTTTCCTGAAAAAAAAACCGGGCGCGCAGCCCTGCTGGTGGATTATTTCAAACCCTTAAAAGGGTATAACCTGAATCAGGAAGCCTGCTGTCTGGATTATCTCTTAGAAGTGCAGATTGAATCCATACTGCTGGATACCGGAGAATATGAATTGACACCGCCCGGCATGAGAAGCGTGAAGGAATATCTGTCCATCTTTGAAGAGGATGCCAGAATACAAAGGAAAAAAATGACCCTTTCGGTCATCCGACATCTTAAAAAAGAATTTCTGACTGACAGCACATTCAATGATTTACCTGACCCTGTCCGGGAAATCTATCATGGGAAAATCCATCAGCATTTAGACCTTTGCAAAAAAGAAAACTGCCTGGATGCCAAAATTCACACCCTCTCTTTTTTTCTCGAAGCCATCTACAAATACGTAAAAACAAACACTACAAGAACCAAAATTATCAAATTTCTTTTAACAAAAGAATCAGTCAAGAATTTATCTGAATTTACATTAGAGAATTTTGAAGATATTTATCAAATCATTTCTGATTCCAGAATAAACAACTTTGATTTTTTCAGATATATGATTACCGTCTTGTTGGACAAAACCGAGCATAGCGCTATTGAACAATTTATAAAAACATATCCGGCAACATATGATCCTGAAAAAGATATTTTTGTCCGAACCAATCAGGCACAATCCTCCGCATCAATAAACTGACCCGCCGCCTGTTACCCATCTGTGCCCGATAGCAAATCCAAACAGGACAACGTTCCAGACACTGCCAGAATAATTTCCACATCAGAACATATTGATTTAACAAAACTATTTTTCATTCAATATTTTGCTGTAGAGTGTTGAATTCAAACCCGAGCCTATCAATACAAGATCTTGTGGTTGACTTCCAATTGAAAACCTGAGAACTAATACCATAAGTGCTCAGTCAATGTTATTGCAAATCGTTATCTTAAAAAAAAGGCAAAACCTTTTTTAATTCTGCCTTAAAAACAGATTAAAATAGTTCTCTTTCTTTATACCGCGAGTTCCAAAACTCATATATTTCATAACATCTTTTTCACAATGCTACGAAGTTGTTTTCACGAAATAAAATTATTTGAATTTTTTCAAAACTCGGTTTTTGCTGATTGACGGGTGTATATTGCGGTGTTATGAAATTTGTGACGATTATGAAGAAAATGTAGAAAATCAGATATAAAGCCTGTTTCGGATTGGATAAGGAGATAATAATTATGAGTTACAATTTAAAATCAGTTGTTGTGATTTTGATGGCATTGGTCTTGTTTTTGCCGATGAGAGTTTTGGCTGATAGCTTGGAACCGTCGGGTGCCCCTGGTTCAACGATGAGCAACATAGAATCAATCTATAATCAAAACCAAGAAATATTAAACAACCTTAATGGCGCTTTAGAGTGTCCGACCGCCCCAACTCCCAAAACAGGCCAAATGATATCAGAAGGAGAGAGAGATGACGGAGCGCTTAGACTGGGTGTGCCATTAACGGATTCAAATAGATTCTCTGATAACGGAAATGGGACAATCACCGACAATCTCACGGGATTGATATGGTTAAGATATGCGAGTATTTTAGGCAGAAGCAACTGGGAGGATGCAATAACTCTTTGCAATAATCTTTCTGAAGATGATTATCCATGGCTTACCGATGGGTCATTAGAAGGAGACTGGCGGCTTCCAAATAGATCTGAATTAAAAAGCCTAAGAGATCTGAACTATTATAATCCTTGTGTTTCAAATCAGTCTGGTACAGCAAAATGGGCAGAAGGCAATATTTTTTACGGCATTCAATCTGATAAGTATTGGACGAGTTCAACTTACTTGGGTGGCACTGACTTTGCTTGGATTATGAACTTCAATGAAGGTGAAATACATGATTTTAGAAAAGAATGGCCATTAGAAGATGTTCGTCCTTTTGTTTGGCCTGTGCGCGGTGGTTATCAATAGTCTATATGTAATTTTGCATTATGGGGGATAAAAATGAAATATTTTAAATTTTTTGTATTCAATTTATTTTTAACGATAATTTTAGTATCATTTTCTATTGCCAACGCGGGTGATTTAGAACCTTCCCAATCTCCGGCGTCATCCATGAAAACGTTGCAAGAAGTCTATGAACAAACCGAATTGATAAAAAGCAGTGTAAATGATCTTGCAAGAGAAGTCTATCTATCGAATTGTACAGATGCTAAGGTTCCTAAAACGGGGCAATTTCAAACTTTTTCAAGTGTGGATAACGATGATGGCTATTTAACAAGAGGTGTACCTTGGCCTGATCCACGCTTTACCATAAATTCAGACGGTACTATTACGGATAAGCTTACCGGATTAATTTGGTTGAGAAACGCAAATTTGCCAGGCCAAGCAAAAACATGGTCAGAGGCATTAGAGCTTTGCAATAACCTTGCAGATAACGGCACAACATTAACGGATGGATCATCTGCCGGAGACTGGCGGCTCCCAAATCTTGTGGAGTTAGAAAGTATCATTAATATTGCATATTATAATCCATGTATTTCAAATACAGAAGGAAATTTCAAATGGAGTGAAGGAAGTCCATTTAATAATATCTATTCATCTGTTTATTGGTCAAGCACTATTACAGCTATGGAAGGTGATGGAAAAGTCTGGACCATACATATGAAGACTGGAGTAGTTGATAGAATTGATCAAGCAGGAACTGCATATGTTTGGGCGGTGAGAAATTAATATTAAAAAAAGAGCGTCTTTTAAATTTGCAGGAAGGAGAATAGTTAAAATGAAACAAACTGTCTTATATCTTATTGTAATCCTATTATTGTTGCCAGGAGCTTCAACCCAATCCCAGGCAGCACTAAGTAACATTGGAACGGTCAATTACACAGGTGTCGGTACATACAATTTAATTTACGATAGTGATCAGGAATTAATTTGGCTGGACTACACCCATGAAAGAGTCGATTGGGAAGGCCAAGTGACTTGGTCGAATAGCCTAAACACAGCCAGCGTGTTAACATATAGTATATTTTCCGAATACTCAGTTACCTGGGAAGGGGACTGGAGGCTTCCTGCAGCAATAGATGAAAGATTTGTATCCGGAAATGACGGAACAACCTCCGGTGGATATGGCATTACATCAAGTGAGATGGGATATCTATTTCATGTGTCTCTTGGGAATTTGTCATTCATTGGCCCTGATGGACTTGAGCAAGAAGACTCAGGATTAAAGGATAAAGATCCCTTTGTGAATTTAACAGGAGGGGGATACTGGTCTGGGACTGAATATGAATATGCTACAAACCTTGATGGTGCCTGGAATTTTTACTTTGGCGTAGGATATCAAGGTTTAACTCAAATTGCTGTAGGGCATTATGGTATTGCAGTCCGTTCTGCAGAAGTCTCCATTGTTCCGCTTCCAAGCTCAATTTCATTTCTAATAATCGGATTAATTGGAATTTCAAGTTTCAGGGAAAAATCATGATTCACAGGCTGATCCATCAAACAGTTTTCATTACATTCATCCTGTTTTGTTTAGCAAGCGTTGCAATTGCCGGAAATATTGATGTCAACAATGACGGACATAAATATGCCTGGGGTGAAAATATTGGCTGGATCAACTTTAATCCGGGTTACGGTCCTGGTGTTACAGTCACAAGCACTCAATTAACTGGATATGCTTGGGGAGAGAATATTGGTTGGATAAATATGAATCCCGTATACGGAGGAGTTTTTCATGATGGGGTTGGCAATTTATCTGGATATGCTTGGGGTGAAAATATTGGCTGGATTAGTTTTTCTTGTGAAAATAATCCAGATCCCGACTTTTGTACTGAAGGGGTCAACTACGGCGTTCACATCGACCCTCAAACAGGAATACTATCCGGCAAAGCCTGGGCAGAAAACGCAGGCTGGATTGTTTTTGATTACAGCACCTCTAATTCTTATGGCGTTAAGGCCTTTTGGGGCTCTTGTGCAGGAAATTATGATACAGACGGGGATATTGACGGATTAGACCTTCATGCCTTTGCAACCGATTATGCCAATGGGCATGTGACCAATGATGATTTTTGGGTATTCGTAGACAACTTCGGTTTAGTGGACTGCAACTCTTATGGCACCACTTCTCAACAAAGCGCTTCTGCTTCAACATCGACATTACCCATAGATTCACAAAATCTGTTATCTACCAACACCATCTCAACCAATATCAGTAAAGCCTCATCTAATTCATTTTTAACAACCAATAGCTCAAACTTTCAAACAAATGAAGCATCCCTATCTGAAGAAAGCATTCTTGAAACTTTAACAATTGAAGAAGTCAGCTGGAATAACTCCGCTGGAAATGAAGGCTATGCCACTGGGGAAATAGAGTGGCAGATTGAAAATTTTTCTTTTAATATTGGAAACACAATTTTAAATGTCACAGCAACCGATTCTGTCGGTTTTTCGGCTCAAAAAGAAATAGAAATTAATTATCAAGAAATCATAAGCGAAAATGTTTCAGGACTTCCTGAAAAATGGAACCGGCATTTCCTTTACGAATTTAATTTCAACGAAGATTATCTTCAAGATACCACATTCAATATTGTTTGCCTGACACTATTTTTCTGGCCTGATAAGATCACGATAATTGATGATTATACAGGTTCTTATGTGATTGTTAAAAATGTTGATATTGAGGAAAATCTTGTTGAATATAAATGGAAGTTTGAAGGCAACCAGGATACCAAAAATATTCTTTATTTAGACATTCCTTTTGAGTTGATAGAGACGAATTGATTGAAAATAAGACCCCACACAAGTCTATTATTGGCCGCTTCAATTAAAGTTAGACTGCCACAATATATAGCGCCTGGTAAATTAGGCTGATATTAAATTTTCTAAAGTACCAGAAGGAAATCAACCCCTTTTTTGACTTTTGTTTTTAGGCCATACTACACCTCGCCGATTCTTGTCGGTTTTTAAAAACATGCATGAGACCAGCTTGTTTTTTTTAATCATAGATCCTCAAAATTTTGCTTTTCTGGTGGAATCCCATGTCCCTTATGTCCAATTTTGGCATATTGGTATAACAAGATCTCTTAATATAAATTCAAGGATCAGAGCACCTTTGAGCCATAATTAAATATTGGAGCGGACATGGTAAACATTTTAAAATAAGCCGTCATTTCTCCAAAGTAATGCGACGATACAAAAATTAGCCATCCTGTCCGCATAAATTTTGCAATCTCAAATCATGAAAAACTAAGCCTGGCCTGCGCCTATTTTATAATTCAAGCTCTATCCCATAAATCCCCTGTACAATATTACGCCACTGCCCTAATGGCCTGTCTTTATCAAATGCGAACTTTAATGCGCCTTTAATCTCCCATTTTTTACGGAGCGTTGACCAGGTTGTAATATAATATTGGGCCCTTTCAGTCATAGGCGCTCTTGTCTCTCGCAGGTTTTTAGGAAGATATGTTTGAGACGTTCGCATCAAACACATTGCCATCCTCAGGTACCTCCTGCTCATACCAAAATCTGCATGCTGCCCTTGTGCTCCTCGTCGTTTATGATCCAGCTTTAACTCTTCAGGTCCATTTACCCCTAAATGGTAACCCGATCTTACAAC